>JGI12316J14372_10000086_pt1 | contig 249116 bp, 210 predicted proteins | sample MarCyaLeptolynsp_FD_14372 | JGI IMG/M metagenome (IMG submission 14372)
CCGGACATCAGATTGACCGAAGATCCCGCACAGCCCGGACTGTGGTTCGCCTTGAGCATTGAACTGGAGACCGGTCAGACCAAGTTCAGGTTGAACAACGATTGGGGCAACAATTGGGGGCCGGACGGTACCGGAAGTCTTGTACAAGGCTCACTCGATAACTTCCAGGTCGATGCCGGAACCTATGATATCTCGCTGGATCTTCGTACAACAGGTTCCGAAACGGGAGGTTTTGAACAACAATAGTAGTTTAAATAGTTAGTTTAGGTTAGTTGGGGCCCCAAGGCAGTTGCCTTGGGGCTTTTTTTTTTGAATTGGTCCGCTCGAAAGGTGCAGCCCGATTAGCTAATGGATCTCATTTATTCGCTGAGAAAAGGTAAAAATTTCTTAATTTCTCCATATTAAGACAAAATGCATTCCTTTTTGGGCAACCTAAAACACATACTGTGGTCATTTTTATTGAGCTTGGCTTGCACTTCAAGTATGGCCCAGGTGACGTTCCGGATCCAATCTTTACCCAAAAACACGCCACAAGACGGGAAATTTTACTTGGCGGGTACCTTCAACAATTGGAACGCCTCGCATCCAGATCACCAATTCGACCTGAGATCAGATGGAAAGTATTATCTGGAAATCAAGAGCTTTAATCAAGATTGGAGTGGATTTCTGGTGACCCGGGGAAACTGGGAAACCGTGGAAATCGATTCGGAAGGACTTCCCTTGTTGACCAGGAAGTTATCCCACAGGAACTTAAAAAGGGATACTATCGATTTGGAAGTGGCCCAATGGGCTGATTCCGATCTTAAAGAACCCAAAAAGTTCGTTAAGGTAACCGTTGAAAATGTACCCAATACCACCCCGCCCGATGCACCGATTTATATAACGGGTAATTTCAATGGATGGGCTCCAGGCGATAAAAGGTATCGGATGAAGGAATTGGACAACGGAAGTTTTTCCATTGAAATTCCATTGTATTGGCCAAAGTTGGAATACAAATATTCCCGGGGAAATTGGCATACCATAGAAGGAAAAGCCTATGGTAGACCTAGATTCGACCGGCTTACCTATTTTGACCTGGACACCGATTCCACCCCTAAGGAAATGATGGATTCCATTACGCATTGGGAAGACCTTTCCTCCAGAAATTTCAACCCCTACACCTTGATCCTGATCTTGGCGGCGATACAGGGATTGATCTTGATCCTTATAATCAACTCTTATGAGAATAATAATAGAAGGGCCAACACCTATTTGAGTATCCTAATTGCTATTATCTCGTTCGCCCTACTATTTCGGGTAGTCATATACGATCGCGAGGTCTATCATTTTTTTCCCAGATTTTCCCTCTTACCGGATTTGGTCTACTTCCTCTATGCCCCATTATTTTTGTTGTACGTACGGAAACTACTGAACACCAACAGTGATAAAAGGTCACCGGTATGGTGGCATTTCGTTCCCTTTGGGTTACAGATGTTGTTCTACATCTTCTTTTTTCTGGAACCTCTACATGAATTCATTGTTAGAAGCCTATCCCAGATTTACGCGAGGCCGCTTTATATTTTCATCGGAGGATTGGCTTTGTTCTTCAACATATGGTACTGGGTCAAGATTAGAAAAATCATTTCAAAATATCTTAACAGTGTTGAGAATACATTTTCGGAAGATCAAAATGTCGTGTATCTAAAAAGTATTATGATGCTCAAGGGGGCCTGTTTGTCGTTCTGGGCGCTCACCTATTTTATTGGTGGAATTGGGTTCATCATCGGTTACAATCTAACACAGGTAACCATAATTTTGGTCGATATAACTTGGGTCGTCTTTTCCTTAACCGTATATCTTTTGGGTTATTTTGCCATAAAACAACCTGAGATCTTTAAGGTGGACGGTAATGAACCGGAAACACCCAAAATCAAATTAAATAGTGGGGAAATCGCCGCTTTGACCACCAAATTGCAGAACGCCATGGAAGAGGAAAAGCTCTTCTTGGATTCCTCCCTAACCCTTCCGGAACTTTCGGAAAAATTGGATTCCAGTTTACACGAGATATCCCGAGCGATAAATGAAGGTTTCCAAAAAAACTTTCGGGATTTCATCAACCATTATCGCGTTCAGGAGTTTATCAAAAGAGCTCAGGAAGATGGCGTAAAAACCCACACCTTCCTGGCACTTGCCATGGATGTTGGGTTTAATTCAAAATCTTCCTTCAACCGATCTTTCCGAAAAATGAAAGGAAAATCCCCCCGCGAATATTTTAAGCAATAATTCCACAGAGATAGGGTCAGATTATAAGTTGCAGCGAACGGATGTTGTTCAAATAATACCTTTCCCGGGAAAACCTTTACATTATGAAATACAAGTACGCGTGTTGGATAGGCCTATTGATGATCATGTTTTGTTTACACCTCAACGCACAAATCAACATAGAAAGGGTAGAACCGCCCAATTGGTGGGTAGACATGTACCATAATGAGGTAGAACTATTGATATATGGCGATCAAGTCGCGGATTTGGAAGTGGACCTGGACAGCTATGATCATGTATCACTTAAGGAGGTTAAGCGGTATAACAGTAAAAATTACCTTTTTTTAACCCTGGTCGTAGGAGATAAAGCCGCTCCTGGCGACCTGACATTTTCATTCAAAAATGGAAAGGGTGAGACGCTTAAAACAAGCTATTCGCTTCTTAAAAGGGAAGGCGATAAAAAAAACATCGACGGTTTTGATGCTTCCGATGCCATTTACTTGATCACTCCCGATCGTTTTGTAAATGGGGACCCGAAGAATGATCATATCCAAGGATTAAAGGAGCGGCCCGATCGCAAATTCAAGGGAGGAAGGCACGGGGGTGACATCAAAGGTATTATCCATAGCTTGGATTATATCGATAATTTGGGTTTTACCGCCGTCTGGGTTAATCCCGTGTTGGAAAATGATATGCCCGAATACAGTTATCATGGGTATTCCACCACGGATTTTTACAAAGTTGATCCCAGGTTTGGATCCAACGAGGAATTTAAGTTGTTATGCACCAAGGCCAAGGAAAAGAACCTGAAAATAATAATGGACATGATCGTTAACCATTGTGGTCTGGAACATTGGTGGATGAAGGATTTACCCTCTGAGGATTGGATCAATCAATGGCCGGAATACACAGGTACCAATCACAGGAAAACAGTGGTATTGGACCCCTATGCCTCCCAATTGGATTACAAGCAGTTTTTTGATGGTTGGTTCGTTCCCAGCATGCCGGATCTGAACCAACGTAATGCCTCCATGGCCAGATACCTGATTCAAAATACCCTTTGGTGGATCGAATACTCGGGCATTTCCGGCATTCGAATGGATACCTACCCCTACCCTGATATGCATTTCATGAGTGACTGGACCAAGGCTGTTATGACCGAATATCCAGAATTTAATATTGTAGGGGAAGAATGGGTAACCCGCCCCACCATTGTTTCCTATTGGCAAAAAGGGAAAGAAAACGTGAACGGGTACCGATCGTATTTGAAAAGTCTTATGGATTTCCCACTTCAAAACGCTCTGGTTACCTCATTGAACGCAGAGAAATCGTGGACCTCCTCATGGACCCATGTATACGAGGAATTGGGTCAGGACTATCTGTACCCCGACCCCAATGAATTGGTCGTATTTCCGGACAATCATGATATGAGTAGGGTATTCACCCAGGTAAACGAAGATGTCGATCTGTTAAAAATGGCCCTGGTCTATACCGCTACCATTCGGGGAATCCCACAAATCTATTATGGCACCGAAATTCTAATGAAAAATCCGGGAACTACCGATCATGGCGTTATACGTTCCGATTTTCCAGGCGGATGGAAGGGGGATAAAGTCAATGCATTTACAGGCCAAGGGTTAACGGATGACCAACGGGAGGTACAGGATTTCACCGGAAAACTGCTGAATTGGAGAAGGACCAATGAAACCGTACACCATGGTCAATTGATGCATTTTTCACCGCAAAACCAAAGGGATGTTTATGTATTCTGTCGTTTTGATGAGAATAATAAGGTATTGGTGGTCTTTAATAAGGAGGAGCAAGCAGTGGAAGAAGGTCTAAAGCAATATGAAGAATTATTGGGCACTTCCATTTCCGGTAAGGACATCTTATCCGGTACCACGTTCAAGGAGGTCTCCAAAATTAGCATTCCGGCCAAAACGGCCATGGTCATTGAGTTGGAATAATTCCGAAAATGAAATACATGAACATCACACGTTTACTATTCCTTCCCTTGCTCTTGGTTCTTTTGGGCTGCCAGGAGCAAAAGGAACCAAAACCCAGGGAACAAGAACTTTCCATAGACGATGGTTTTAAAAATCCTCCGGAATGGTCCAAGAACGTTGTTTGGTATGAACTGCCCGTTGAACGATTTAGAAATGGGGATACATCGAACGACCCGACCACCGAAAGCATTAGAGGTGCCTATCCCGGGTTTGTTCCCGAAGGATGGTCCGTAACACCATGGACACAGGACTGGTATAAGCCGGATACTTATTTCCAAAACTTTGAAGGCTCCACGGATTACTACGGCAATGCGGTGGAAAAGTTTGTGGACAAGGTTCAAATTCGCCGCTACGGTGGTGACTTACAAGGAGTCCTGGATAAAATGGATTATTTGGATTCCCTAGGGGTTACCGCCATTTATTTTCGCCCCTTGAACGATTCACCTTCCCTCCACAAATACGATGCAAGGAACTGGAGGCATATCGATGTACACTTTGGGCCGGACCCCGAGAAAGATAGACAAACCATGGCCCAAGAAGTTCCGGATGACCCAGCCACATGGGTATTAACGGAGGCGGATCGGCTGTTTTTGAAAGTATTGGATGCATTTCATCAAAAAGGTATTAAAGTCATTTTGGATTATTCCTGGAACCATACCGGCCAAACCTTCTGGGCCTGGCAGGATGTTGTGGAAAATCAAGAAAAATCGAAATACAAGGATTGGTATTGGATAGCGCATTTTGATGACCCCCATACCGTAGAAAACGAGTTTGAGTATCATGGATGGGCGGGTGTTAGAGATTTGCCGGAAATAAAGGAGACCCAAAAACAGGACCTCTCTAAAAGCCTTACCTCATTTGAGGGCGACCTTTACAGTCCGGCGGTCAAACAACATATTCTTAATGTGGCTGCCAAATGGTTAGATCCGAACGGGGATGGGGACACTTCGGATGGGGTGGATGGATATCGTTTGGATGTTGCGGCGGAGACACCGCTAGGATTTTGGAGGGATTTTCGAAAACATGTGCGGCAAATCAACCCGGACGCCTATCTCTTAGGGGAGATCTGGTGGGAGGAATGGCCGGACAAACTACTGGACCCCGAGCCCTTTTTAAGGGGAGATGTGTTCGATGCCGTGATGAACTACCGTTGGTATCGGGCCGTACGACATTTTTTTAATGAGTCCCCTACAACAATTTCACCCTCACAATTGGTCGATAGTTTAAACCTCTTCCGATCAAATATCAGCGAGGGCAATAATTACGCGATGATGAACTACACCGGGGGTTTTGATACTCCACGGGTACTCACCTCCTTGTTCAACAAGAACCAATACAAGTACTATTGCAAGGTCCTTGAAAATCCGGCATATAAAATTCACCAACCGGACATGGCCACCTATAGCACCCTAAGGCTTTTGCTACTTCAGCAATATACCTATGTTGGAGCCCCGCATATCTATGCCGGGGATGAAATGGGCATGTGGGGTGCGGATGATCCTTCCTCTAGAAAACCATTGATTTGGCCCGACTTTGATTTTGAGGATGAAACGACACATCCCACCAATCAGCTGCGGCCCAGGAATAAAGTAGTCTTTAACCAGGAGCTATTTCAATTTCATCAACGGTTGATACGGATGCGCCAAGAAAATCCCATTTTGATCCATGGTGATATCGAATTCATCACTGTAGGGAGTCCCACGGAATTATTGGCCTACCGACGTTTTGATTCCAATCAAGAAGTTATTGTCCTATTCAACCATACCGGGCAAACCGTTCAAGTAGAAGTTTCCCGGAACTTTGATGGGGAATACAAGAACCTCTTGGAACCAAAGAACATATCCTACCAGGGCAATAAGCTAATACTGGAAATTCCTCCACGATCGGCATACTTGGTAACATCGACCCAGCAAACAAAAATCTAAAACCAATGAATATTTTATTAGAAAAAAAAGAAGGTAAGGAATACCCTTTATTCAAGGGTCGGGACATGTTTTGGCCCTTTTTGATAATCACTATGGGCCTCATGCTTTTTGGATGTAAGGACCAGGCTCCGGCTCCACAAACGGCTCCAAAGGAAGCGCTACCGAACATTGTCCTTCTGGTGGGTGACGACCAAGGTTATCCCTATTTTGGCTTTATGGGTGCGGATTATGTAAAAACCCCGAATATGGATGCCCTGGCCAAGAGCGGAACCCTTTTTAAGAATGGTTATGTTCCTGATAATCATTGTCGTCCTTCATTACAAACTTTAATGACCGGCACGTTACCCATTGATTATAAGATTACTGCCGATTCCCTATTGACCGTAAAAAAACCCAATTTATCGGAAGAGGAGATCGCAGAATTCCAATTTCATGCAATGAAGCATTTCAACACCCTGCCTAGAATCCTGGCGAAGGAAGGATATCGCAGTTTTCAGGGCGGAAAATGGTGGGAATTCAATTATCAAAATGGGGGATTTGATGAGGGTATGACCCGAGGTTGGACCAAGGAAGATCAGAAGAAAAACGATTGGTTCCTAAAATTTATGGGCGGCGAGGGAACGGAACTGGCCCGGGCCACCATGCAGCCCGTATACGATTTTGTGGAAACCAATGGTGACAAACCCTTCTTCATCTGGTTTGCCCCGGAACTGCCGCACTATCCTTTTGATGCTCCTCAAAAGTATTATGACATCTACAAGGACAAGGAAATGACGGAGTCCGCCAAAAGATACTACGCCAACTGTACCTGGTTCGATGACGGAGTGGGAGAGCTTATGAAGTTCTTGAAGGAAAAAAACAAGTTTGACAATACCATTTTTGTTTATGTAAACGATAACGGTTGGGAGCAGGAGCCCTACCAAGAGTTTAGGAATGATTCCCTCAGATGGCATAATGGAGGGGATAAAGGCAAACTATCCTTATTTGATCAATCGTTTCGGACACCTATATTATTTTCCTGGAAGGATAGGATTCCGTCCGATGCCGAAAACAAAGCGTTGATCCATAGTGCGGATATCCCGGCCACCTTACTGGATTACATAGGGTTGGATGTCCCCGAGGATTACTTTGGCCAATCTTACAAAGACGTGCTATCCAACCCTGCTTCCCACAGTGGTAGGAATCGGCTTATTGGAAATATCACTCAAATGCGTTCCGAGGAGGATATGATGGGTAAAAAAATCGAGGGGTATTGGCTAAGGGACCAAAAGTGGTTTTTTAAATGGAACAAGACCACCGGTACCATAGGCCTGTTCGATATGGAAAACGATGTCCGAAATGACAATGACCTATCTGGGGAACACCCCGATCTAGTAACGGAATTCCAGCAAGCGATAGACAATTGGATCGCCAAAAGGGCCGGATAACGCTCCGGATTGCGTCTAAGTAAGACTTTCCGGTATGAAAAAAAGAAAACTAAGTTTTTGGGAGATATGGAATATGGGTTTTGGTTTTTTGGGCATTCAATTTGGTTTTGCCCTACAGACCGCCAACACCTCACGGATTTTCGAGACCCTGGGCGCGGATATCGAGGAAATACCGATTCTTTGGATCGCCGCCCCGGTAACCGGTCTAATTGTGCAGCCCATTGTCGGATATTTCAGTGATAGGACCTGGACGAGATTGGGAAGACGCCGGCCGTATTTTCTTTTTGGCGCCATTTTTGCCTCCTTGGCCCTATGCATCATGCCCAACTCCCCTTCCCTTTGGGTAGTGGCCGGGATGTTGTGGATCATGGATGCTTCCATCAATATATCTATGGAGCCCTTTCGGGCCTTTGTAGGGGAAAATCTTCCGGCGGACCAAAGAACGCTGGGTTTTTCCATGCAGAGTTTCTTTATTGGCATTGGTGCTGTGGTCGGTTCCGCGATGCCCTATGTTTTTACCAATTGGTTCCATATCAGCAATGCTGCACCTGAAGGAGTTATCCCCTTATCCGTAAAGTGGTCCTTTTATCTCGGGGCCTTCGTCTTTTTGGTAGCCGTTTTATGGACAGTCTTTAAATCCTCGGAATACAGTCCGGAAGAACTGGACGCCTTTGAAGCAAATAAATCGGTTCATGAAAGTGAAATTTCCCAAGAAGAAAACCGAGGGCGTATCTCCAAATTAATGCGTAACGGAATGGGCTTTGCCCTGGCAGGGGCATTGATCAGTTTGCTCTTATTTCAGCTACAATTAAAAAAGGAGCTCTTTATTATATCATTTGGTCTCTTGGTGGTAGGGATGTTGTTCATTTTGGCAGCACTTCGAAGAAAATCGAAGGGCAGAACCGGTTTCGTGATTATTATGACCGATTTACTATATATGCCCAAAACCATGAAACAATTGGCTTGGGTACAGTTCTTCTCGTGGTTCGGGTTGTTTTCTATGTTTATCTATACCACCCAAGCGGTGACCAGTCATATTTATGGTACTACGGATAGCAGCTCCCAAACTTACAATGATGGCGCAGATTGGGTCACTTTGCTTTTTGCGGTTTACAACGGCATAGCCGCCTTGGTAGCATTTCTATTGCCGGTAATGGCCAAGGCCACGAGCAGGAAATTAACTCATCTGGCGGCCTTGGTTCTAGGTGGTCTGGGATTGATTTCCATGTACTTCTTTAGGACACCGCACCAATTGATCATATCCATGATCGGCATTGGTTTTGCCTGGGCCAGTGTACTTTCCATGCCATATGCTATGCTAACAGGTTCCCTGCCAACAGGAAAAATGGGCTATTATATGGGGGTGTTCAATTTCTTCATCGTTATTCCCCAAATGGTGGCTTCCAGCGTCTTAGGGTTTCTCCTGGTTACCCTCTTTGATTCTCGGCCGATTTATGCTCTGGTGGTCGGAGGCTGTTCCATGATTATCGGAGGAATACTTACCCTGAGGGTAACTGATACAAACACCACATAAAAATATACGGATAAGGACTATGAAAACGAATGTAGCCTGTTTAAGGCATATAGGGATTGCTTTTTTTGTTTTTCACTTGAGTTTTATTCATGCCCAAGTGGATTTGCTCAAAATATCCCAAGGAAGTATCCAGAGACATGCCGATTTCCCCTCCCAATACGTAAGTCACAGAACGGTGGATGTTTGGCTTCCCAATGCATATGCCAAGGAAAAGTCATACAGCGTACTATATATGCATGACGGTCAACTTTTGTACGATAGTACTATTACTTGGAACAAACAGGAATGGGACGTAGATACAGCAATGCAGCGGCTCATAGACCGTTCCCTTGTCCGTGAAACCATAGTTGTAGGCATACACAACGTGAATAGTGAACGGCATAGCGATTATTTCCCACAGAAGCCGTTTGCCAGTCTTCCATCAAAAATCCAAGACTCCCTACTCCATTTGGGTCCTGGGGAACATGGGTTATTCGCAAAACCTGTACAATCGGATAATTATTTGAAGTTTATCGTTCAAGAGCTAATGCCGTTTATAAACGAGAATTATGCCACCCGAACTGGACCGGACCACACCTATATTGCCGGATCCAGTATGGGGGGGTTGATCTCTTGGTATGCCTTATGTGAGTATCCCAAAATATTTGGAGGGGCCGCATGCCTCTCCACCCATTGGCCCGGTATTTTTACCGTTGAAAACAATCCCATTCCGGATGCCTTTTTGAACTACTTGAATCATCACCTCCCCGACCCCCGGACCCATAAGGTCTATTTCGATTACGGTACAGAAACCCTGGATGCCCTCTACGAACCCTTTCAATTGAAGGCGGACGCAATTATGGAACAAAACGGGTATTCCGAACGGCATTGGAAAACGTTAAAATTTGAGGGTAAGGATCATTCCGAAAATGCTTGGGCCGAGCGATTGCACCTTCCCCTGCTATTCCTTTTGGGAAAGGAATGATCGATCTCTTCCCTCATACCGATAACGAGCGGTCCTGAATAATGGCAAGGCAACCCTTCATCAGGGAACTTTGCGGATTATATGACATTTAGATCAGGCACTTTCATAGTTGGGGTAAAATATGCTCATTATCGGACTAAATTCCGCACATATACTAGAATGGCTACGCTTAATTTTATATCGCGTATCGGGGATACCAACGGACTTTTTTCCCGACCGAAGGTCTGGGAAGCACTTTGAAATTGGATATCATATAATCGCATTGTTAAATGAAAAAAATAATCCTAATAGCATTACTTATGTGTCTTACAACGGCTTGCAAACAAGACCACGGTTCTCAGGGTGAGGACTTTCTTTCCAAGGTGAACAAAAACCGGATACGAATAGTTGACGATCGTGAAAAATTGGCATTTTTTGAGAACACCAGAACACCTATAACCCCAAAATTTGAAATGTTCCCCTCGGGTAGTGTTAGACCACAGGGATGGTTGGCCGATATGATGAAGCAAGATTTGGAAAAAGGGTTGGTTGGAGCTCTGGATGTACTATATCCAGGAATTAAGTCGGACGACCTTTATAGGACCATGAGAAGGGGGGGCTTGGACGATGTTCCCGAAATGGGCGATCTAGTACTTACAGGGGCAGCTTGGGAGAAGTCCATTATGTGGTGGAATGCCGAAACCATAGGCAATTGGTGGGATGGTTTCGTTCGCCATGCCTTTTTGGTGGATGATGAGGAATCCAAAAAACAGAGCAAAAAAATTGTGGAAAACCTATTGGCTTCCCAGGACGAGGATGGCTACATCGGTATTTACAAAGATAATCTACGATATCAACACGATGGGTCCAATGGTGAGCTTTGGGCCCAGACCACAGCCTTTAGGATGCTTTTGGCCTATTATGATTTTACCAAGGATGAGCGCGTTCTGGAGGCCGTTGAGCGGGCCATGGCACTTACCATGTCCCAGTACAACGATACGGCCAAAAACCCGTTTGAACTCAAAAATGCCTTCGGCGGTGCTACACACGGACTAATGCTGACCGATGTTTGCGAAACCCTATATCGTATTACGGGAAATATGGTATATCAAGATTATGCCACCTATCTTTACAAGGCCTTCTCCAGTTTTTCCGTAAACCGCTCCTTTGATGATATCCGATATCCCTATTTAACACAACGGGATTCCTTGTTTCAAGGACATGCGGTGCATGTTTATGAACATCTTAGAAGTCTATTGCAGGCCTATCATCATACGGGCTATCCCGAATTGGAGGAAGCCTACAACAATGCCATGTACAAATTGGACAAGTGTATTCTACCTAGTGGTGCGGGTCACGGCAGTGAGTGGATTTGGGGCGATTTGGCCGACCCTACCCAAACGGCGGCCGAATTTTGTTCACTACTTGAACTGCGGAATTTCTATGGCTCTGTCCTACAGAAATCCGGGGAAATACGGGTTGCCGATCAAGCAGAAGTGCTCACCTATAATGCTATCATGGGATTTAGAAATGAGGACGGAACGGCTATTACCTATTGTAAAACGGACAATTGTTATATACTTAATGGGAGATCGATTTCCCAGAAGGAAGAGGAAAAGCGTTTTAAATATTCGCCGACCCACTCTGAGCCTGCTGTTTGCTGTGCGCCCAACTATACCAGAAATTTTCCGTACTTCTTAGATCAAATGTGGATGAAAAAAGATACGGGAATAACAGCCGTGCTCTATGGTCCCTCGGAATTGTCCACTGAAATCAATGGCATACAGGTAACCATTGCCCAAAAAACTAATTATCCCATGTCGAACGAAATCGAGTTTTTGGTCAAGACCGACGAACCGGTGGAATTTGAACTCTCCTTTAGAAAACCGGAATGGTCCAAAAACATCGACTTTCATTCCGAACCGGAAGTACCCGAATTAACTGATGGATACTACACCCTTAAGAAATCATGGGTCACGGGGGATGTGGTTCGAATAGCTTTTCAAAATGAATTGGAAGTGAAGGAATTTCATAACGGCGAGATTTATTTCCAAAAAGGACCTTTAGTGTACGCCTTGGCCATACCGCATGAGGAGGAAACGATAAGAACGTATGAGGTGGAAGGTTTTAAGGACTACCATTGTATGCCCACAAATCAGGATTTCCATAAAATTGCCTACCCTGCCGCGTCTAAACTGGAATATAGTGAACGGGAGGTTTCCGGTGCAAGCTGGCTGAACTCCCATGTCATTGAAATAGCGATGATGAACGATACCAAAAAGGAAAAAATACAGCTAAGACCGATGGGGAGTACTATCCTTAGAAGAGTAACCTTTAACAAAACGAATTAATTCAATATCCGATGACAAAAAAGATACTACTCGAGGTTATTCTTTTGGCGGTTGTTTTTGCTTGCAATCCAAAGGAAAAGGGAACACTTCAGGAAAGGGAACAAATGGAAAAGCGGGCACAGGAACCCGTTAATTGGAACAACGAGATCATTTATCATGTATTTCAACGGAGCTTTTATGATTCCAATGGCGACCGCCATGGTGACTTTAACGGATTCGTGGAAAAACTGGACTATTTAAAAGAGCTAGGGGTTACCACCATTCTTTTTACCCCCTTGTACGAGTCCCGGTTCTATCATAATTATTTTCCCACGGATTACGAAAAAATAGATCCGGAGTTCGGCACCATGGACGACTATATCCATTTCGTAAAGGCGGTACATGGCAAAGGCATGAAATTCCTAATGGACATGGAGACACAATATGCGCAAAGTGGCCATAAATGGTTTGATCTGTCCTATAGGAACCCCAAGTCGGAATTCAGCGATTTTATAAAATATGCGGACAGCCTCAACCAGTTTCCGGAACAAATCTTTAGACCCTCCAAGTCGGAGTTGTACGATTTTATTGCTTGGCCAGGGCTTAAGAACAACATAGTCTATTTGGACCTTAACCATCCTCGAGTTAAAAATTGGATGGAGGAATTCTATGTGTTTTGGGTAGATCCCAACAAGGACGGGAATTTTGAAGATGGAGTCGACGGATTCCGAATCGATCATATTATGGATGATCTGGATTACAAGGAAATGTTCACTAATATGTACACCGATTTTTGGAGGCCCATATTTGAGGCCTGCAAGCAGGTAAATCCCAACATCTTTGTTTTGGGAGAGCAATCGGATTGGAACGAATATGGGGAAAAAATGGTACATGCCAGTGGGGCGGACGCGGCTTTTGGTTTTCCCCTGAGGTTTGCCATAGCGGGTGAGGAAGGTACCCATGATATGTACAAGCAACCCGAGAAGAATGGGGTTCAGATGAACTCCCAAAGGTTTCACCAAGTTACCGGGGAGAACCTCAAGCGTTTTGGTGACAGCACCTATGTTGTGAATTTTCTGGAGAACCATGATACCTCTAGATGGGCCACCACTGTAAACAGGAAAATGGGACAAATGAAAACCGCCGCCCTACTCTATTTATTGGCTCCAGGAGTTCCTTCCATTTATTATGGACAGGAATTGGGCCTCACCGGGATGCCCCACGAGTGGGAATCCGACGCCAACCATATCCCGGTCCGGGAGGCCTTCCCTTGGACGCCCGATCCGGATGAAAAAGGGAATGCCCTATTTTATAAGGATACCGGCGAATGGTGGGATACTTCATTTTGGAATGCGCCCGAAATTCAGGATTTAGCGCTCTCCCGTCAAAAAAATGACAGTCTTTCATTGTGGTCCCATTACAAAAAGGTGATAGCACTGAGAAACAATAACGCGGCTTTTAGGTCGGGGGATTATGAACCCCTGTTTGAAAACGAGAAAAGAGTTATTGCTTTTAAGAGGACCGATGAAGGCAGCTCCTTTATGGTCATCGCGAATACGGGCGATGAAGAGGTTGTGTTGGAGGATATCACGATGCTAAAAGAACATCAACCGATTTATGGTGCTTTCACCAACGAGGGGCAAAATAACCCATGGACATTGGGGCCCAATGCTTATGTGGTATTGAAGAAATCCAGGTAACGGATATGGCCGGTACCGCTCCAAGGAATATTGATTTCCATCTTAAAAGTTTACCATTCTTTACAATGGCATAAAGGCAGGTTTTCGGTATGACTTACCTCAAGGGCAATGTTAATTATAAAAATCCAAAAGGTCGCCCGAAAAATTTACATCTAGCCCACCGCTTTGGATACTACTCCGGAAAGGTTTTTACCATCTTGTGAATAAAGCGGTTTCCTTAGGCCGTCCATCCGGGCATATCCGATATGACCTTCTTGTTGGTATGATGTTAACCAGAGGTAAAACTCGGTTCGTTCTACCGTTTATATTCGATATGGTAACAGAGCAATAAGGTCCTATGCAAACCACGGGCTTCGCCTAATGGTCGTGCATTTGTTCCATCATTTCCCTCCATGGTTGCTTTGTGGGCAATTGCTATGAAGGGTATGACAAAGCTGTCGTTCCTCCGAAAACAATCAGGAGTAGTAGCGCCGCAACAAGGCCAATCACCGCCAGATTAAGAGAACCCTTGGTTAATTTAATAAATGCAACTGTGTTGCATTTAATGTTTTACACCTTATATTTGCAACCATGAATATGGAAGAAATACAGAGAAGGACCTATGAGCACCTATAAACTTTTTATTCCCATTTTGGTGATTGCTATACTTTTATCAGCTTGTGGAGATAAAAAAGAAACCAGTGAAGATTTACGGCAAGCCTTCGAACTCCACCTGGAGGCCATCAAAACACGTCAGCTAACAAAAGAAAAATTGGCCCGGCTTAAGGCCCATACGGATACCGTGTTTGTTAAGACTTACGGACAACATTTGGATTCTTTGGATCAATTGCTGGAGGCATGGGACGAAAATTTGATAGAAGTACCTGGTTTTGAAGAAGAACACGACCATGATCACCACGATCACGATCACGACCATGATCACCATCATCATCATAATGCACAACAAGATCTTACCCCAAAGCAGCACCTGGAAGTACAACGACATCTTCTGGAAGAAATAAAGGGAATTTCCAAAAAAATCGATGCTATACAATAATGGGTAATGTACCCAATGACAACTTGAGTGTCGTTATGATTGCCGTTGATCGGCAATGAAAGGATTACCAAGGTAGTACCATTGGGTCAAGTAAGAACATGCTGTTACGGTAAAAATAGATACTTATGGATATGAGTTCAAAAGTTAACCAAAAAGTCGTGGATCTAGAGGAGGGAATGGAGTTTACGCCACAGTTTGATAAACGTGGTGGCCTGCTACCCGTAGCGGTACAAGAAACGGACTCCGGACAACTTCTAATGTTAGCGTCCATTAACGAAGAGGCATTACATCAAACCATAGAAACCGGTCTGGCTACTTTTTGGAGCACCTCCCGCAACAAACTTTGGGTAAAGGGAGAAACCTCGGGGGATTTTTTGACCATAGACCATATTCTGGTGGATTGCGATCAAGATGCGTTTGTCTATCAGGTTACGCTGCAGGGCGACGGAGTTTGCCATACGTACGACCGGTCTGGCAAACATAGAAAAGCTTGCTTCTACAGGAATGTGGATATCAAAAACAACCAACTTAGATTCATAAAAAATTTGCAATAGCTATGAGAATAGATGAAAAATTGATTGAAAGCGATCAACATGAACTTAATGGGAACAACCATGTTATGACTTCCGTGGACACGCCGTTACGGGAGGATGCCTTTGATAAATCCGATGAGGAAAAAATGGCGAAAATTGAAAAGCTCTTTGGCGGCATCATGGAAGAATTGGGTTTGGATCTAACCGATGATAGCCTTAAGGGCACACCATACCGGGTTGCCAAAATGTATGTAAAAGAAATTTTTCAAGGACTAAATCCCAAAAATAAGCCTTCGCTTTCCGTTTTTAAAAATAAATATCAGTACAACAAAATGTTGGTGGAAAAGGATATCACGTTTTCCTCCGCCTGTGAACATCATTTTCTACCGATTAAGGGACGGGCACACGTGGGCTATATTTCCTCGGGTATGGTTATCGGTCTGTCCAAAATCAACCGGGTCGTGGAATACTACGCGAAGCGGCCCCAGGTACAAGAACGCATGACCTTGCAAGTCTTCAATGAACTCAAGGATGCACTTCAAACCGAGGATGTCATTGTAGTAATGGAAGCCGAGCACCTTTGCGTATCCACCCGTGGTGTAAATGACAAATCCAGCCGAACCACCACCTTGGAATACGGAGGCCGTTTTAACGACATAGACCTTCGGAACGAATTCTACCGGCTTATTTGAACGTTTGCGACATGAATAGGCAAAGTGCTATCCAATTATTGAAAAGTCGGAACAAACGCATCACCACCAAGCGTTTGGCCATACTGGAACTCTTTATGGACAACGCAAAACCTTTTGCCCTGTCCGAGATAGAAAGACAATTATCGGGTTCCATGGACCGTGCAACGATGTACCGTACCCTCCATACTTTCGAAGAAATGGACCTGATCGTAAAATTGATCGACCAACAAGGCACTTGTCTTTATATGTTAAACCATGAAAAACATAAGAAGTTGCGTATACATCCGCATTTGCACTGTAAGGAATGTAATAGCATAGTCTGTCTTCCCTGTCTTCCCGAAGATTATATGGAAGGACTCAAAGACTATGACATTGAAGCGATGTATTTCCTAATGCAGGGAAAGTGTCGTGAATGTTCCGATTGCCCTAAACTACAAGATACCAACAAAAAGCATCAGTACTTGTCCATATGAACGAAAGAACGATCCTAATAAAGAACTCGCTCTCGGGAAAAAAGGAAGCTTTTGTCCCTATTGTTAAAGGTAAGGTAGGGATGTACGTATGTGGCCCTACCGTTTACGGGGTACCGCATTTGGGACATGCACGATCGGCCATCACATTTGATATCGTATACCGATATTTTAAGTTCTTGGGCTACCAGGTCCGCTATGTCCGGAATATTACGGATGTAGGCCATCTGGAAGATGAAGTAAACGAACAAGGCGAGGATAAGATTGCAAAAAAAGCCCGTATCGAGCAGCTAGAACCCATGGAGGTGGCCCAGCATTATACCAATTTGTACCGAGCTATGATGGCCAAGCTCAATGTATTACCGCCCTCTATAGAGCCTACGGCTTCCGGACATATTGTTGAACAGATCGAAATGATCGAGCAGATCGTGGCCAACGGTTTTGCCTATGAAAGTGAGGGTTCGGTATATCTGGATGTTTTAAAATATGCGGAAAAGTACCCTTATGGACAGCTTTCCGGCCGATTATTGGAAGATCTATTGGCCGGAAGTCGCGCCCTTGAGGGGCAAGAGCAAAAGAAACACCCGGCCGATTTTGCACTATGGAAAAAAGCAGATGCGGGACACCTCATGCAATGGCCTTCTCCATGGGGAATGGGCTTCCCTGGATGGCATATAGAATGCTCGGCCATGAGTATCAAATATCTTGGGCTTCCATTCGATATTCATGGTGGAGGAATGGACCTTAAGTTCCCACATCATGAAGCGGAGATTGCCCAGAGCCATGCCGCCTTCGACTGTGCACCGGTCCATTATTGGATGCATAACAACATGGTTACACTCGATGGACAAAAAATGGCCAAATCCAAGGGCAACTTTATTTCCTTGGACCAAATGTTCAGTGGGGAGCACCCCTTGCTTGAAAAAGCGTATAGTCCCATGGATCTCCGCTTTGTCATATTACAGGCACATTATAGCAGTACCATTGATTTTTCAAATCAGGCGATGAAGTCCGCTGAAGTAGCTTGTGGGAAACTATTAAAAGGTTTGAAGCTTATGGATACATTGGAAGTAAGTACCTCTGAAAATGTAGATAAGGGGCTGTCCGCACAAATACTGCGCAATTGCGAACGTTGCTACAAAAGCATGGACGATGATTTTAATACGGCGGAAACCATTGCCGGTCTATTTGAGCTTTTGCGATTGGCCAACAAGCTTACCCAAAAAGAGAGCAGTATTCCGGCGGAGACCTTGAATATTCTAAAAGACACCTATCGGGGCTTCCTTACCGATGTATTGGGCCTTAGTGATGCCATTCCGACGAAATCCCAGGATGCACTGCTTCCCGAAGTGATGGATATTTTGATCGAAGTGAGGCAGCAGGCACGTACCCAAAAAGATTTTGCCTTATCCGATCATATTAGGGATCGATTGGCCGCAATCGGAATCAAGGTAAATGATGCGAAGGAAAGTGCTACCTACGAATCCACTTGAATTTAAGGGGATGGGATGGGTGATGTCATGGTATAAGATAAGGTTGTTGTGGTACTACCTTTTAGGCCGAAATACCTTCATAACAGCCTTGTTGGTTTCAAGGTAAGGCCCCCCTATTAAGTCAATGCAATAAGGGATTGCGGGAAATACGGCCTCCAGACATTCTCCTATGGATTTGGGCTTACCGGGCAAATTGACGATTAATGTATTTCCACGAATTCCAGCGGTTTGACGGGAAAGAATGGCCGTAGGCACATATTGTAAACTCACTTGTCGCATTTGCTCACCAAATCCGGGCAGTAGCTTTTCGCAGACGGAAATGGTGGCCTCTGGCGTAACGTCCCGTTTGGCCGGACCCGTACCACCGGTGGTTACTATGAAACAACAACCCAATTCATCGGCCATTCGAATCATTTCTCTTTCCAATAATTCTTGTTCATCGGGGATTACGGCATATTCGGACTCCCAAGGATGGGTTAGCCATAAGTTTAAAAGTCGTACCACTTCTTTTCCGGGCAAATCTTCATATTCACCGCGACTGGCTCGATCGGACACATTGATAATCCCAATTTTTATTTTGCTCACTTATCCTCCATTTTAGAATATAACAAGAGTACAACTATTGTAACTATTCTAAAAACATATCAGGCTTTACTTTAGGCTATGCAAGTGTTTATGGTAAACGCCAAACTTCCTTCAGCCAGGTCGGTTTCAGGCCATAGGCCCATTTCCCAGGCCGTTCGGAGGTAGGGATGCCAATCAATTGGCATCGATACTTAGCAAAATGCGTTGTCCGCCATTTTCATCAATACCAGGACTTCGATGCAGAATGGGGGTTGCCCCGGGATACAGTGCGCCCTTTAAAATGACCACGTCACCCGTACCGACCTGCTGCACCTGGCCTTCCTCTAGCAAGATATTTGGGTTGCTCTTTCCACTGAGGTAGGCCTCCCTGTCTACGGCATGGTCCGGTAGCCATAATGTACCGGGGCCATAATAGGTACAGAGCATTCTCAATACATTATGGTCGGCGTGAAACCTGGGGCACATGGTGGTTTCCACGGAAGCCCAAACTAACCGAAAAGTGGATGCGCCGCTAACACCTTCAAATATTTCCAGAAGATGTAATATATCTTCCTTTAAGGCCGTGCGCATGGAAATTTTTTCAGCAAAATAACGGTCAAGTAACAGGGCTATTCGCCCTAAATTGCCACTGGCCCGAAATTCGATGCATTTTTTGGAGACCTGGAGTAGTTCTTGGGTCAAAGATGCCATTCCACGTCGGTAGATGACGATATTTTTGTTGCTTAGATGAATCTTTCGCAATACGCCTACATCGTTGCCAATGGCGGCATTCTCTGGTAAAGTATCATTTGAAGTCATCGGACGGTACCCTCCGAATTGATCGCCATCTTCATTTTTTTGGTGTAGCGATGATTATAACCGTGGGCCACCACCAGAATAATGGAACCCAAATACATGAACCATATGCCGTGATGAAAATGAACCAATCCGGACAAAAGTCCTAGGGCAAATAAGCTCCAGGCTACCCATAGCACCTTTTTAATGCCGGAGTGGCGCGTATGTTTGGATGAGTACCAAACCGCAGCCAGACTCAAGATCAAAAAAAGATAATCCAGCAGGGCCCAAAAACCAGGGCCGTGATCGTGTACTCCTATAGTACTTTCCAACACCGGCCTTGCCACAAAGAACAAAGGGGTTATGGCGCAATGAACAGCGCAAAGACCACTAGCGGTTACTCCCAACAAGTCCGAATAACCTAGTTTTTCAATTTGTCCCAAACTTCGAATCATGAATTGTTCCCCTTTATGCGCAATGATGCTGCAAAAATAAGGAATATTTTGTTATTGCAACTGAGTTGCAATAAAATTTACGGTTCGGGAAGATCGGAAAATAGTTAAGTTTTAGGAAATGGTGGCTAGAACCATGGTTAGCCCTTTTAAAAAATGGATTTTGGTAGCATAAGACAGCAGGAAAGCAACAACGGCAGCTCGTACTCGAAGAACCCGGAAAATTAAACGAGCCATCCGAACCGGGTCCGTTCCTTGGACCAAAAGTACGCTCCCTTTAGCCAAAGTCGGGCTGTTTTCTATCTAATAATAAGGTGTTGTACCGACCTTACCTTTAGTTGCGCCCAAAACGGACAACTCACGCCAAAAAATTGTATTTTGTTGGGTGATTATAAGGTATAAGATTGGACCATGGGCCATCATGACTTTTTGGTAGACTACTTTTCCCAGTACATCGATTTAAGCGAGGAAGAAGCCGATATTATTCGTAATGAAGACATCATTCGGGAGTACCCCAAGGGCGATATTTTATTGCGGGAAGGGCAGGTGGCCAAATCCTGTTTTTTGGTACTCCAAGGTTGTGTAAAGCGGTACTACCTGGACGATGGCGAGGAACGTATTATGGAGTTTTATACAGAAAACGATCCCATTACGCCCGTAAGCTATTCCACCAAGGAACCTTCGGCCTATTATTTGTCCTGTGTGGAACCTTCTATCATTTCTACAGGGGACGAAGAACGCACCCATAGGTTTATGCAGCAATTTCCACGTTTTATTCCCGTATTTGTACAAATAGGAGATCGTCTGGCTGCCAAAAAGCAAGTGTCTATGGACCATTTCAAAAACTTGGAGCCCGAGGCAAGGTATCAAAAATTACTGGAAACCCGACCTGACCTTATTCATAGAGTACCTCAATATATGATTGCCAGTTATTTGGGCATCCAACCAGAAACCTTGAGCAGGATTCGAAAAAGAATCTGGTCGAATAAGGAAAATACATAGCCCACTTCCCCACCCAAATTCCCAACCCGCCCTAATTCCTCTTCATTTCTTGATCCAAGTCAATGAAAATTGATTTGATGCACCTCAAATTTGCCCCTCACAAAATCAATAAGAAATGAAAGCTACCACCGTACCAGCGAAATCCCTTCTATCTACCTTATGGGTATTTATCTTATTCAACATGATGCTCAGGGACCTGCATCAATTTTTACATCCCGGTTTTTTAGATGAACTAAGGGCGACCCACCTATCCGAGGAAGTTGTCCTTGTTTTTGGAATTGTCCTGGAGATTCCAATCTTGATGGTGATTCTATCCAAAGTTTTAAGGAATCGGCTTAATACTTGGGCCAATACAATTGCCGTTGGCCTTACATTTTTAGGAATCCTGTATACCCTAACTAGGGCCAATATGGACGATATCTTTTTTGCACTGGTCCAAATCTTGGCCCTAATTGCCATTCTTCGCATTGCGTTAAAACTACCCAAAGAGGATAGCAGACAGAAATTTGGGGAAGCCGATCGAAAAAAAGATGGTGCGCTACTTCCAAAATAATGATAACCTATGGGGTCTGAAAAAGGTACTTTTTTAAATCACCTAATCGAATAAAAATGCATTTATTTTTAACAGTTGTTTTATGCTGCTCCCGAATAGGGGACAATTCCATTACAACGGATTGGAACGCTCAATTGGCTATGGACCACTCCCTTTTAAAGTCCCGTTCGGAACAGATGGATTCGTATCCCATACCGGAGGAAGAATTTAAACAGCTTTTTCGGGAGGGTATTGAGGAATCCCTTATGTTTTACCTTTCCCCGGAACGACCCAAAGCCGCAGAAGTACATGACCTCATCGTAACCCAACTGGTGGATAATTCCGGGTTGCGGCACCCTTTGGAGCGGCCGGGAATTCAGACTACGACCAGAACAAGGGCGTTTGAAGCATTCGATCGATTTTCAGGTAGATGGCATGGGACTTGGAAAGCCCAAAGGGTCCATCATCTTTGGCTGCCTACTAGGAAGATCAAAATGGAAGTATGGGATGGCTATCAACTGATCGGATTCCAGACCTGTTTTACGGGAGACGGATTTGGATGGAATTATGTAGTCCAAAAAAACGATACCATCATCATCTTGGGATTTGTGTATCACGTAAACGACACAGGGCAGATCATTACCAAAAACCCGCATTATGCATTTCTTAATTCCAATAACCAACTGAGCTGGGTTTCGGACGATCATATTTATTACGAGTTTGTCCATAGCGGTTCCCATAGTACGGACCCAAGGTGTTATATTATTACAGGAGGTCCTTACCAAAAGTTTCAGGGCAAATTGACCCTTACTTCGGGATTCCAGACCATTTATTTCCCGGACCGTTTAGAGCCGTCGGCATTTACATCGTTGGAAATCGATAGACCGGTTACCACGGATATTTCCTTTCCAAAAAGGATTACAAAAGTATTTCGACAGTCAAAGCAGGTACAGCAATGGGACCTGGGAAATAGTGTGGCCAAATATGCGTTGCACTACTTAAAGCTTTTGACCAAGGCATCGGAATTCTTTCCATAAATCCCTTTAAAACGATAGCGTCCTTTAAGCCTAAGCAGTAATCCATGTGTTACTTCAATCCAAATGAAATATACCGTTGAAATTGTAATTGATTCCCCATTGGGAGAAGTAACGGAGTTCTTAAGTAATCCTCACCATCTGGCAAAAAGGATGAAAGGGTTACAGGGTTATCAGGTTTTACGTGGAATTTATGGACAAAAGGGTTCACGAACACGACTGATATTCAAAAGAGAAACCATTATGGAAACCTGTATGGAAAACAGGCTACCTTATCATTTCATTGGTGTATACGAATCCCCTTGGGTAAGAAATACGGTAAGGAACGAGTTTCTCAGCATTGATAGCTTTCAAACACGTTATAGGACCAGGCAAGAGTTTCGCTTTAAAGGCCTGTTGAACGTATTCCGATATTTTATTCCGAAGGCCATTTTTAGGCAACAATCGATGAAGTATTTGGTTAATTATAAATGGAATGTCGAAAATCAATTACCAGTTTTGAATAAACAATGGCGTCTCAAATTTTAAAGATGCATAAAAGTAATTTCTGACTTTTGAACGAATAGGGGTATCAAGAAAACAAAGGTCGTGGTGGAAAAGCGCTTTTTTGAGTAAGAAACAACCCTAAAAGATCCCTCTTTTACCCTAAAAACCCATGATTATTTGATTAGCCGCTTTGTGGAATCCCCATTAAGGAATACATGCTACATATTTCTCACCGCGCTCTCAATTGAAAATGACTGTATTCTGGAAAGGGGTGCTACACTTTTTCCGTAGTTTCGAAAAGTCGTTTTATTTTTCCCTTTTCCGATTGGGGAATTTCTTGTAACCATCTGTTGTACAAATCAAGAAAAATGATGGTCTCCCCAGAATTCTCCTTTACAAATTCCAATAGGATTTCATTGAATTTTTCTTTTCCGATAGCCTTCTGTAATTCATATAGGGCAATAGCTCCCTTATGAGGTTCTAGATAGTCGGCCCCATCGGAATAGATCAAAGGCTGCTCCTTGTTAGGCTCATTGGCCTGATGTAGCCCCACATAATCTTTCTTCTTTTCCAGGACCTGTTCCACGGCCTCCTTCCCCATTTCCTTCTCCAGTACTTGAAGACCCATAGCCTCAGGTAATGCCAAAGATAACATCTCCGCGCCTTGCACGTTGGCAAGGTCCATGTTTACTTGGACCCAATGCCTAGCCAATTGGGTAACCGCGGATTGAAAGACATAGCCTCTTTCCTTCATACCCGTAGTATCGGCATACCATCCTTCACGTTCAGATATGGCTATACTATTAGGGTATGAAAAAAAATCCCCTTGATAAAAAGGTATTTCGGACAAACGAACTTCCTGGTAAGGATAACCGTCAAATTCCTCATTCAAATATGCCACGCCTTTTTTGAGGGCTTTGCCATATAGATCCACATTAAACGGATGCTTGGGTGAAGCCCATATTAAAATCTCGGTATCTTCCTGACTATAAGTCCTTTCCTTGACCTCAGCACTTCCTAGCATCCAATTAAAGTATGCGGGTTTATCAATTTGGTAGGTCCTCGAGGCTCTTCCGTTCTTTTTGGAGGATGAGACCATTTTTCCGGGAGCAAAGGGCACTTGGGTATCTATGGTTGAAATGTGTATGGTGGCCGTCACCTTTTGGGCATCAGGCGCAAAGGGATTCTCTTGCAAAGCTTGTTTGTCTTCTATGGAAGGGTATCTGGAATCCCATTTGGGCAATCCATGTTCGGATCGTACCCGATTTTCATCCAATTCCCGCTCCGGGTCGTATCCGATTACGGGAAGGTATTCATGAATACCGCCAAAAGTGCCGTTGGCCATAAGGTCGGCCTGAGGCTCGCCACCGCTTTGAGAGAATCCTTTATAGTATTTTCTAAGCTCTATTTGCACCCAAATACTGTCATTAGGCTGCATGGTACGGGAAAGAGCAAAAGCGATCAGCTCCTGTGTGGAATCTTTCTTGACCACTTTTAGTTGTGTTTTGTCCTGAACAAGGGAAGTCAATTCAACCGCATGTTTTGTATTGAGGAACAAGGTATCAATTTGTTGATCGGATGGGTTGGTCAACAGAATGTCCGCCTTGTAATCCACTTTTCGCTCATTGGGGTAAATATCAAAGTTAAGGTCTAAATGGGTGTATTTGGGATGCGCTCTTTGAGCCAGATAGCCATATTCGTTTTCATAAATAGCAGCCCTTTTGTCCTGAACGGCACTCGGAATGAAATTTCCTTGCTTGTTGACGTTTTTGATAATAAAGGATTGTAAAACAAAAAACGCGACAAGGGAAACGCCGATAACAAGCTTACCGGTAAGATTGAGTTGCTTGCCCCTAAACGTAAGTTTGGTAAGCCAACTTTTGCCTGCCCCTCGATCCCACAAATAAATACCCAAAAGTATAAACGCAATAGCGGCCGAAGTCCACATTGATACATACCAGACCGCTGAAGTGTACCAAATACCGTATTCACTTATTTCGGAGTAATCTTCCAAGCCTGGAACCGCGGCATAGGCATAAATGGTCTGTTCGGCCAACCCCAATTCAAAGGCCATAATGACCATTAAAAAAGAACCTATACTCAAAATATGGGTTAAAAAACGGTGACCGGTAAGACCTGCCACAAAAAACACCACCGCAATCCAGAAAACATAAGTAAGCCAACCCCAATTATACCCCAACATATCATAGACAAACAGCTTCATTTCTATGAGATGGGCTCCACCCTGCAGTAACTGGACAATGACCCCAACCATCATAAAAGTGAATGCCAGAACGAATGCCATTCCCGCGAGTGCCAGAAATCGTGAGAATTGCGTTACCCAAATGGGAACGGGCAAGGCATCGGTGATAGAGTTGATTTTTACCACCCTATCCTTAAAAAATAATTCACCGGACCAGATAATGATAAGCATCATGATAAAAACGCCAAATGACAACCGGAACATGGTCATGGTAGATGTCAAAGGCATGGTCGGCCCAATATAAAAACTAGCGTTCCACATGAGGAATTGAAGGACCTCCATCAAAATAATAATCCCAATAATCAGTTTAAAGGAATTCGGCCGGGTAATATTCCGAAATTCCAATTGGGCCAACGACCAAAGCTTTTTCAAAAAATCTCCTGTGGTAAACGATAGATTTGGCCTTAAAGTTGTCTGAGGTTCTTCAACGGTTGTGGATATAGAATTGACATAGGTTTTTTTCTTGGAGCCGACTTTGTTTCCAAATGTTTTAAAACTAAACTTGAAATAGGATATCAAAAACGCGGTTAAAGCGATACCTATCCATAGCAATCGGTTTGTGAGCAGATAGCCCGCAAAAGGCAGGTAACCAAAATTGCGTTCTTCCAAGGACATTTGGCCGGTAACCCCATCCGTGGCGACATAGCCGAAGGGGTCGCCAATGGCCAAACCTGGGGTTATACCGGAACCTTCGGAAACCGTTTGCATTAGCAAAAAGACTATTACCGTAGCAAATACAGCAATGTAACCTGCGGCCAATTTACGTGTATAGACCATACCCAAGAAAAACAGGGAGGTCAACAGAAAAAGATTGGGTACGGTAAGAAAAAAGAACCCCTGAAGTATTTGGCCCCAAGGAATGGGACCGAAGCGATCCGCTTCCCCTATTCCGCCATAGGGTAGCAGAGCGATCCCGATCAAATAACCCAAAGCAAGCAACACATTGTACAAAAAAGAGGACAAAAAACGCCCTATATAAAACGATTTTTCATTAATCGGGAGTGCATACATCCATTGGCCCGTTCCATATTGCAAATCCTTATGCAAGGCCGTTCCGGTGACTATGGCCACAATTATGATCATAAGCATCCCGCATGCCGATAGATTCATATAACCAATGGCCGTAGCATTCATCAACAGTCCATCATTGGGGTAGAAATCAAAATAACCCTTGGTGTACCAAAACCCTTGAAAGATAAGCATCGCAAAAAAAAGCAGGGTCATCCAACTGGAAAGTCTTTTTTTTAACTCGTATGCTATTATCTTACCAATCATGTCGTTACTTTTTGATGGTCGAACAAAAGGTTGAAATAGGCATCTTCCAAATTAGGGGACTTTTTGTAAAAATCGCCATCCGGCATATCATCGGCTACAACGGTAACCATCATTTTTCCCAAATGAAAATGATTGGAAATAACCTTGTATTTTTCCTTGTGCTCCGCGTATTCGGCCTTGTCAATTTGTTTTTCCCAAACCTTACCGTTCAAAGAGGCCTCAATTTCAGAAGGGCTACCAGTCAATAAGACCTCTCCCTCACCAATTATGGCCATGTCATTACAAAGTGTGCTCACATCCTCCACGATGTGGGTGGATAAGATAACCACGGAATTTTCCCCCAATTCGGACAATAGGTTATAAAAGCGATTTCGCTCCATTGGATCCAGGCCAGCAGTCGGTTCGTCTACGATGATGAGTTGTGGATTGGCCAAAAGCGCTTGTGCTATACCAAAACGTTGTTTCATTCCTCCAGAATAGCCACTTAACTTTTTGTCTTTCACATCGTACAGATTTACTCTTTGAAGTAATGCTTCCACCTGATCCTTGCGCTCTCCTATTTGGGTAATCCCCTTCATGTCAGCAATATGGAGTAACAATTCTTTAGCACTTACATTGGGATACACTCCAAATTCTTGCGGTAGGTACCCCAATACCTTTCTTAATTCCTCGGGATTCCGTAAAACGTCGATATCCTTGAATTGGATCGTACCTCCATCCGGGTCTTGCAAAGTTGCAATGGTACGCATAAGGGTGGACTTTCCAGCACCGTTTTGCCCTAGCAGTCCGAACATACCTTTTCCAATTTTTAAGGTAACATTTTTCAATGCTTGTACGCCATTGGGATATGTTTTGGATAAATTTTCGATTTCAAGTTTCATAATGTTTTTTTTACAATTAGCCTGCCGAATAATGAGGTTTGAAAAAGTGGAATACCGTAATCACGAAGTATAATCCCAGGCTTGGTACCCAGCCTTGTTTATTAAACTGACTTATTACGGTTGTCAGTGATAACATAACGACAACACCCCTTATTTTAAAGCAATGTCCTATCATATCCATGTGCTATGTTTCCTAAGCAATACAGGTTGCCAGTCTCGGTATCTTCCAAATAATAGCAAGAGGTTCAGGGCCAGCATTGCACTGTCAAAAATTATAAAAGGGGCATATCGCGAAAAAAATACATGGGTCATTAACAAACATAATATCAATGGGACCAGCATAATGCTACCCAAAAGATAGGCGCGTTTGAATATCAAAAGCAGTCCGCATAACAATTGAAAAAAGCCAACAAAGTAAAGATAGCCGGCCTGTTCCATCAGTTCATAGAAAACAAAGAACGATTCATGCGCCGCTGCCGCGTCCGCACGGAAAAGGGAGGGGTCGTAAGGTAAAAATAGCTTTTCCACCCCCGCCCAAATAAACACTATGGCCAACAAGAATCGTATGATGTAAACCGTAGCCTTCACCTATCTAAAATTTGGCCGTTACCGTAGCACCATAAGTTTGTGGTAACCCATAAGAAGCAAAGATGCCAGAACCACTTACAGAATAACCATAGCTCAGGTAGGTGACATCCGCCAGGTTTTTTGCCCATAAGGCAAATTCAAGATTTTTGGATCCTACTACCAATCGGCTATTTAATAGTCCGTAAGCTTCTTGACTCGCGGTATTTTCGGGGTCGAAGAAAATTTCGGACTGAAATTGATAATCTACAACAAGGGAACCTTTCCAGTTTCTGCTCAAATTAGTGGTATAATTGGCCCCCAAGCTTCCACTCCATTCCGGGGAGACCACTTGCATATTCCCTTCATTGTTAATCTCTGTGCCCGTAAAACCAATGTAAGTGTAATCTGTAAACTCCGTATTGAGGTATCCTAGGTTTCCAGTTAGATTAAGGCCCTTAGCTACTATAAATTCTGTTTCCAGTTCTACACCATAGCTTCTGGAATTACCAATGTTCTCTCTGCCTATACTAAAAGTAGTAAGGTCTAAAACGTTGAAAAGTTGCTGGTCGGTGTAATTGATATAAAACAAGGTGGCATTGAGTTTCACCTTATTATTACATAAGGTGTTTTTGGTTCCCAGTTCGTAATTCCAGCTAAATTCGGGATCAAAGGTGGCCCTATTTTCATCGAGAACAAATTCGTTTACTCCACCGGGACGATAGCCTCTGGTTACATTGGCGAAAATGAGCGAATTTTCATTCGCCTGATAACCCAAACTAAATTTCGGCGAGATCGCACTAAACTCGGTTTCCTTATCAAATTGCGCAGGCACGGCCCCCAAAGGTGGGAAAATAAATTCCCGTCTGTTCTTTTCAAACCTATTATCGACCTCTAAGCTACTATCTTCAATTTCATAACGAAGACCTGCAGTTAAGGTAATTTTATCCGTGAGTTGATAAGAGGCCTGCCCAAATATGGATAAACCCTTCTGTTCTATTTCGTTATCTGTAAGCTGATCGTACGGATATTGTGCCGCCGCCTCCGGGGGAAGCATCGGGTTGAAAGCATTGTCCGCACCATTATTCGTTCTCCTTTCGCCTGTATTGGAAACCGAATAGAGGTACAGCCCTCCGATCCAATCCAACTTACTTTTGGTATTGGAACTGATCCTAATTTCTTGGCTAACCGTGGATAATTCGGTGTTATCGGAAACGACAGATTGGATATCTGCCGGTGAAAAATCAAAATCATCATCGCTCCGTTTTATACTGGTATATTGGTAAGCGGTAATGGCTTCTACCCTTATCTTATCATTGGTAAATCTAAGGTTGAATGCATTGTTCGAAATGTCGGTTATATATAGACCATTGGTATTTTGGGCCACTTGATAAGGGCTATTGTTCACCGTTTCGTCAATAACTTCCGCAGTTGCTCCGAACCCTCCAATAAAGGCATAAGCATCCACTTCCCTTCTTTCGTAGCCTGAATTGATTCTAAAAAGCCAATTGTCATTGGCGATATAGGTCAAATTGAGGTTACCCGTATAGGCTTCCCTTCCCAAGAGGTCCGTGTTGTTCAAAAATGTGTTTTCGATATAACCGTCCCTGGCCGTAACCCCACCATTGATTTTGGCAAATAGCTTGTCCTTAATAAGAGGAGCGCTGATTCCAGCCTGTAGTTCATTTTGATTCAGGTTTCCATAACCAGTGGTTACGTAGCCCTTGGTGTCGTTAGTAGGTTTTTTGCTTATAATGTTGATAACCCCCCCAATGGAATTTCTGCCGAATAATGTTCCTTGCGGCCCTTTTAAAATTTCGATACGTTCGATATCACCAAAGTAAGAGGGAAAAGAGGAAATATTAAAGAGGGGTACATCGTCCACATAAACCCCGACAACCGGTGTCGCATCAATCGTAGTAATACCTCTGGTGGAAACAAGAGGGAAAGAGCCGCCACCGTCATCATAAGTTCTAAAGTTGGATGTTATACGTCCAAGTTCGTTGATATTGCTAATTTGCAGGTCGGCCACTTCTTGTGCATTGGCCACAGAAACCGAGGCAGCGGTTTTTTGCACATTTTGTAACCTTCGATTGACGGCGGTTACTATAACTTCATTAAGTTGATCGGAAGTATTGGCCAACGTAAAATCCACACTAGTACCCTTACTAAGATCAATTTCCTTGGTGACGCTTCCGTAACCTAAATAGCTTACCTGGATAAAAACGTTTCGGGATTGAAGCCCATCAATGGAAAAGGATCCATCTTCATTGGAAAAGGTCCCTTTGGTGGTTTCCAAAATAACAACATTGGCCCCAACTATAGGATTTCCTTCACTATCTTGAACCGTTCCAGTAATTGAATTTTCCTGGGCTGTTAATGGTAAAAAAACCATTAGCAGAACCAAAAAGGTTATAATTTTGAAATTCATTGTTAGTTTGTTGATTTTGATTATTTAGATTAATTATAAATAATTATTTTTATCAAGTAAAAGTAGGTCGCACCTCATAAACATTAGCTACGCAAAACGGAATAAAACCTACGCAAAACGAAAATTGAATGGGCACGAAACTCTACTTGAAGGACCTTGAGGAAATTATATATGATTCCGGAGGTATTAAACACCATATAGACCATGCGGGAACCGGTGAGTTCAAATATATTTTCGACTATAAAAAATTCAGTGGATGGTATAAAGAAATAGTCCTGGAAAATTTTAGAATCAGTTATGGCAGTGGCTCTTTTTTGGAGAAGACGACTATTTTTTTTGAATCCGACGAGGAAACGGTCGAGATGCACTTTGCCATTAAGGGAAACTCCCACTCTTCCATAGAAAATTTCAAACGTAAATTCTCCATAGGGCAAAATTCGCATAACATATTTTATGGTAAGGATTTTCGGGGTTCGCTGGAATGGAATTCGAAGGAAATGTTTTTTTTGGAAGTAAATCTTAAGCCCAGTTTTTTTGAACAGTACCTTCCATCATCAGGACAATTTGAGGTATTTAAGAAGTTAATTCAAAACAAGCAAGCGGGGATCATCAGTCCACATAATCATCCCATTACCTCGGAAATGTTCCTGATAATCAATGCAATTATCAATTGTACCTTGAAACACGAATTTCGAAAATTGTTCTTGGAGTCCAAGGTGTTGGAGCTATTGCTGTTACAGTTAAATCAAATGCAGCAGTGCGAACTCTGTTTTGATCACGCGGATGCTTCCAAAAAAGTCATCGACAAAATGTACTTGGCCAGGGACATTGTTTTAAGGAAGTTAAATGATCCCATGAGTCTTACGGAATTGGCCAAAATGGTCAGCACCAATGAATATACGTTAAAGAAAGAATTTAAAAACGTTTTTGGAACCACTGTTTTTGGATATATCCGTACGACCAAAATGGAACGGGCCAAAAATCTGTTACTTCATGACAACCTATCGGTAAGTGAAATTTCCGAGATAGTGGGGTATAAAAATCCACAGCACTTTTCTACTGCCTTTAAGAAGCAATTCGGTGTTTCCCCAACCCAGCTAAACCACCACTAAATTTAAAAATCCACCATGGCCTGCATAAGTAGTTTTCGTATCATTAAAGAAGTTTTTACCGATTTTCTCAAGCAAAAAGGACACAGAAGAACACCGGAGCGCTATGCGATTTTGGAAGAGATCTATCACAGTGAGGAACATCTGGACGTGGATTCCCTGTATATTTTGATGAAAAACAAGAATTACCGAGTAAGTAGAGCCACCTTGTACAATACCATGGAACTTTTACTGGAATGCAATCTGGTTAGGAAACACCAATTTGGAGATAATGTGGCCAAATATGAGAAATCACTTTTTAAATCCAAACACGACCATATTATAATAACGGATACCGGAGAAGTCTTGGAGTTTTCGGACCCCCGAATCCAGGAGATCAAGAAAACCATTGAAGAAACCTTTCACGTAAAAGTTGAGGAACACTCTTTGTACTTTTATGGTGAAAGAAATCAACAGAGAGAAATACAGTAAAATATCTCACCACTTTTTTCAATAGAAGGGTTATTAAAGCACAAAAAGAATGAAGTGCTTTTCAATTCTTGTAATAAAGTAAGGGTAAAAATTAATAATTTTTGTAGCAAAGTAAGGGTAGGAAGGTATACAGTACCCACATTTGAACCTACGTCGTCCCAAATCTTACCATGACTTATGCGTGTGGTTCCCTTTCCTATCAGCAGAAAATTAGGGATAGAGTAGCCTTCTCCAAGGGAACGCAAAGGCCCTTCCGGGGAAGAATTCATTCCCGAAACAAGCATTATTGACTAAAATTTGTTGAATTTAAAGCGGTTCTAAAAAGGTGAAGGCCGCAGGTCATTCTCTCTTTTCCAGAAAAATGAATTTAGGTTTTTAAAATATTAAATAGTCCGATATTCAAAAACAAGTTCTCAACTCCTACTTTTTGAGATTTAAGAACCCCTATTTTTTCTAATTCTTGCAAATATTCAGCTGCGGTTTGACGCTTGGCAATACCTCTATCTACTAAAAACTTTACTTTACAATAAGGTTGTTCAAAAAGCAATTCTATCAATTCTTTGGAATAGACACGATTGGGCAACTTTTCCTTGGCAAAAAGAATAGTTTCTTCCATTAAAGTGTTGATGGCGTTTATTTTTTGTAAGGTATAGGCAGCGGTTTCCTCTACCCCTTTGAGCATAAACAAAACCCATGTTTCCCAATCTTGTTTTTCAGTTACCGCTTTGAGTTTCTTATAATACTGATTTTTGTTCTCAATAATGTATTTGCTTAAATATAAAATAGGGGCATCTAATAGACCCTTCTCAACTAAATATAGAATATTCAAAACTCGTCCTGTTCTACCGTTCCCATCAGGAAATGGGTGTATGGCCTCAAATTGGTAGTGCATAACGGCCAAGCGGATCAAATCATCAATACCATTTGTAGCATGAACAAAGTCCTCTAAATTTTTCAGTAGTTCCCGAATGATCGGCTCTCCTTCTGGTGGGGTATAGATGGTAGTTCTGTTACTGGTTATTTTGGTTCCCGTTGTCCTCCGTATTCCCGCATTGTTTTCCTTTATGGTCTGCACAATGGAGATAAAGGTGTTGGTGGACAAGGGACGTTTAGCAAGGTTGTTATAACCTTCCCAAAGAGCCTGTCTGTACCTCAATACCTCCTTGGTCTGTGCATCAGTGGTATTGGTATTCGCACTAAAGGCTTGATATAAATTGTCCTGTGTAGTGACGATGTTTTCAATCTCGGAACTGTCTTTCGCTTCCTGCAAGGTAATTGCATTGATAAGCATAGATTGGTTTGGAATCTCATCTGCCCTACCCTTTAACTCCGCCAATACTCGTGATGCAGAAATCGCTTGCTTTAACACCTTCTTGGTCTCTAACTCCACTTTTGGAGGCAGTAAGGGTAAATCGTTATAGGGTTTTTCTGGATGGTACATGGTATCGACATATGAACGCTACAATGTCGATGACATCGACATAATGCAAATATATGTCGAAATTTTCATATTTTATCGACACGTTTAAATTTAAGGACTTCCTACTTAAGGCATCCGTTTAGGTTAAAAACCTGGATTTCAGTGGTATTGGGTGTTACTTGAAAATTCCAAACTGCTAAACAGGTTATACTTTTTGCTCTCGTTTCAATTAGAAAATCTTTCAACAGGAGAACTGGATTCCCTCCTTATGGTCAGGAATCTAGAGATGAATCGTTGTAAATTAACACCAGATACCGTAACATTTTCGGTCATTTTTCGTTTGGGGCATCGCTCAAGATTCAATTGGCTGTCGCCGAAACGAAAAACTCCCGACTTCTACGAAGTCGGGAGTTTACTTGTCGGGATGACAGGATTTGAACCTGCGACCCCACGCCCCCCAGGCGTGTGCGCTACCGGGCTGCGCTACATCCCGATTTTTTTGGTCTGCACCAAAAAATCATAAAATTTCCAATGGTAAAGCACCACCTTCAAAAAAACAAAGCTGCTTTAAAATTGGATTGCAAAAATAGGAAAGTTGGGAACATTGGACCGCTTTTTTTCAAAAAATGTACGCTTTCCCTAATCCAAAGACTCCATCCATTCATACATCCTTTCGGTCCAGCCCCGTACGTGGCGGTTGTCCCTCGCCAACGAAAATCCATGTCCCCCGCTAGGATAAATATGCATGGTGGCCGAAACTCCCTGGTCATGAAGGGCCTGAAAAAACACCAAACTATTTTCCACCGGAACCCCGGGATCGTCCGTTGCATGGAACAAAAAGGCCGGAGGCGTTTCCTCGGTAACACGATCCGTGAGGGCAAAGAATTCGGTGATTTCTGGTCCAGACCCGTCCGTTTTGTCAGATTCCTTCTTGGGTTTCTGCCTATCCTTTCTCCGTACCGAAATAAAAGGATAGCCCAAAGCCATAAAGTCCGGTCGGGCACTTTGCGTGTCGATGGGGTCCAACGGCTCATACACTTTTTCGTCATAGTGCGTTCCCAAGGTAGCGACCAAATGCCCTCCGGCAGAAAAGCCGATAACCCCAATTTTATGGGCATCAATATTAAACTCTTCAGCTTTGCTCCGCACCATGCGTAGGGCCCTTTGTGCATCGATCAAGGGAACCAGATGGCTATCCGTTTGGGAAACGGTGGAAGGCAATCGATATTTAACTACAATGCCCGCAATGCCCTTCCCGTTCAGAAATCTGGCAATGTCCGTTCCCTCCCAATCATAGGCCAAAATATGGTAACCCCCTCCTGGAAATATCAATACGGCCTGGCCATTCGCATTTCGTTTGGCAGGAAGATACACTTCTATAGAAGGCTCCTGTACCTTTCCGATGCGCATGAGATCCTCTCCTTGTACCTGTTCTTCCTTTTCCTCGGAGGCCACATAATTGGGCATACGGCCCTCGGGCCATAGGGGAATGATTGTATCTTGTGCTTGGCCTATCACGCTCACTAAAAATAACAGGAACAGCGCCTTTGCTTTACTAAGTGCTAACATTGTTGTTCTTTTTTTTGATTCTATATTGGGTTATTCCAAACTTTCCATCCATTCAAAAAGTCGTTCCGTCCAGCCCCGTAAATGCTTATCCCCCCGGGCCAATGAAAATCCATGGCCTCCCTTGGGATAGACATGCAGGGTGGCGGCTACCCCATTGTCCTGCAAAGCTTGAAAAAATAGCAAGCTATTTTCCACGGGTACCCCGGCATCGTCCGTGGCGTGCACCAAAAAGGTAGTTGGGGTTTGGGAGGTCACCTGAAGTTCATTGGAAAAATGACGCTCCAATTCTGAATCCGGGTTTTCGCCCAATAGGGCGTTCTCGGACCCTTGGTGTTTGGTCGATTGCGTAAAGGTGATTACTGGATATACCAATGCCATAAAATCGGGTCGTGCACTGAGGGCATCCGCTTCGTCCAGTTCTTCATATACTTTCTCGTCAAAGTGGGTACCCAGGGTAGAAGCGGCATGGCCACCTGCAGAAAACCCCATAATTCCTATTTTTCCAGGATCTATATCAAGCTCCTTTGCTTTGCTCCGTACCAAACGTATGGCCCGTTGTGCATCGATAAGGGGAACATTGTGTTTTTCCTTGACCGATTTTGAGGTAGGTAGCCGATATTTTACAACAATACCTACGATACCCTTGCCATTCAGGAATTTGGCGATATCCGTACCCTCCCAATCATAGGCCAAAATGTGATAGCCTCCTCCGGGAAAAATAAGCATCGCCTGTCCCGTGGCATTTGCCTTGGCCGGCAAATACACCTCGATCGTGGGTTCCTGGACCTTGCTTATCCGTACAATATCCTTTTGGTCCCGTATTTCTTTCTCGTCCGTTTCCACACGATTGGGGATCCTATCCTTGGGCCATAAGGGAATAATGGTGTCTTGGGCATTAAGTGTCATAACGCACTGAATTAACAACAAAAATGGAATTGCAAAAAGTGTTTTCCTAAGCATAGTAGCGATATTAAATTCCCGGTATGGGATCATTGGGTAAAATCGGGTCTCCTTGCCAAAAAGGTTGGCCGTCCCTATATTCCAAAATTCTAAGGTAGTTGCCCACATGGGGAAGGGTATTGGTCTTCGGCAACCATTGCCTCAAGCTATCCACAACTGCCGCGTGTTGGGTATCCGAAATTACATTGTGCCATTCGTTGGGATCACTTTCTAACCGATAGAGTTCCTCGCTACCGTCCGCATAACGGATATAGCGCCAATCCCTGGTCCGTATCCCATGGTTGTTCCAATTATTGGTAGTAATGGCCGGCCAAGGTCTTTGTGCCTTCGTATCCTTGAGTTGGGGTAACAGGCTATGACCCTCCAAGTCCGATTTTGGGTCCAGACCACATAAATCATTTAACGTGGGGTATACATCCAGTAATTCTACCGGATCGGGATAGGTACCTCCCTTAACAATTCCAGGTCCCGAAAAAATCAAGGGGACACGGGTGGAGCGTTCCCATAGGGTATTCTTTCCCGTTATTTCCTTTTCGCCCAAGTGGTACCCGTGATCCGACCATAAAACGACGATGGTGTTCTTATCCTGACCGCTGTTTTCGAGGGCATCCAATACCCGTCCGACCTGACTGTCCACAAAGCTGATAGCCGCCAAATACGATTGGACCAGATTGTTGAGCTGTCCATTTTCCCGGGTCCATTTCAAGCGTGGCTCGGGTAAATCCCAATGGTTGTACCAGGAAGATCGGGGTGTATCTTCTCGATCGTTCTCCAAAATAGGGGGTAATATGAGACTATCCTGGGGATACAGATCATACCACTCCCCGGGGGAGTATAAGGGGACATGCGGCAGGAAAAACCCCACTGAAAGGAAAAAAGGAGCTTCCGGTTTTCGTTGCAATACCTCTACCGCCCAACTGGCCACCTCCCAATCCGAGGTTTCCTCTGCCTTCAGTGGAAATCGGCCCCAGTCCATCAACGGGTTATCACCCCCCGGAGTAGGTCCTATAATTTTGCTGGGTGGTCTGGTCTTGACCCGTGAACCCGGTCCCAGGCTATCAAACTCGGTATCGGTTTTCTGTCGGCCATAACCCCCGTGAAAAATCTTACCCCCGGAATAGGTGGTATACCCATTTTGGGAAAAATATTGGGGCAAGGTAATGGCATCCTTAAAGTCCGGTACGTACCTAATAGGCGGGGAAAGACCATAGACACCCGTGGTGGATGGTCGGTACCCGGTGAGAATACTGGTACGGGAAGGATTGCAAATGGGCGATTGGGTATGGGCATTGGTAAACAACACCCCTTTGGCCGCCAATTGATCCATATGGGGCGTTTTCACCTGGGGATGACCTTCCAGGCAGCCTATCCAATCGTTCAGATCGTCAATGGCAATAAAAAGCACGTTAGGTCTTTGTTCCGTAGCGGGTGGAGTGGAATTTGTCTTGGCGTCCTGACAAGCCGCCAGAAGCAAGATCAAAATGTAAAGAAAAAAAAGGTTAATTGGGTTGTTCTTCATGGCAAGGCCATTTAAAATTAGCGACTTTATCATTAGAGGCAGCGCCTAGGTTGTAGTGCCACCATTCCGTGCGGATCGACCAGAAGCCATGGCGCTCCATGGTTTCCTTTAATAATTTTCGATTGTCCAGGATATCCTTTGGCAAGTCGGTGTTGTCATGGTAGGCTCTTTTGCCAAAGAAGTCAAAATCCGTTCCCATATCCAATTCAACGCCTTCCAGGGTTTCTAAAGTAATGTCCACGGCACCGCCCTTATTATGGATCGACCCCTTTTTAGGGTCGGCCACATATTGTGGATTGGGAACAATCTTCCACATCATATACTGAACAAAATTAGGTCGATAACAATCAAAAAATTTAATTTTGACCCCCTGGGTCTTAAAATCGGCATTGGCCTCCAATAGTGCCCTTGCGGTCTTTGCGCGTACATAGCATTCCGCACAGTCGTATACCTTTTCCTTTAGAAAATTGTTGGAGGTAGCATAACGCAGGTCGTAAGCAAAACCATCGCTAAAATCGGCCAAACGAACAAAGGTAGTATCGGCAAGGCCTTCAAAACTTCGAAACGTCTTTTGGGCTTGGGAAGGTTCTGTAACCAGGCTGTCCGTCAAACGGATTTCCGCATCTTTGGATTTTTCGGTTGTCTTGTTTTGCGACGGCATTTCCTTACAGGCCAAGCTCCACAAAAGACAAAACAACACGAATATTAGGCACCTCATTTAAAGTAGAACAACTATAATTTGATCAAAATTATGCGAACCGGACTAGGTTCTGCAAGAATCCAGCTTTCATTTGCCAAGGGGGAAGATAGGGATATTTTTAAACATCGGACGGACAGATTCTATCATTTTTCTATTGAAATTTGTTGTCATTCCATTAGATATTTCGCACATTTTTGAGGAATTTTATCATCTAACTCGATTCAACCTAAACTGAGGAATATGCTAACTTTTCCGAAAGATTTTGTCTGGGGTTCCGCTACCTCCAGCCATCAGATAGAAGGAGGGGCTACCCAAGATGGTCGTGCCTGGAGCATTTGGGACGCCCATTCCCACATTCCCGGCCGTACCCAAAACGGCGAGACGGCGGACATTGCCTGTGACCATTATAACCGCTACCGGGAGGACGTGCAGCTTATGGCGAATATGGGGCTCAAGGCCTATCGATTTTCCATTTCCTGGAGCAGGATACAACCCGATGGCCAAGGGGATATCAATCCAAAGGGCATCGCTTTTTACAACAACCTCATCGATGAGTTGTTCAATCACAACATCACGCCTTGGGTAACCTTGTATCATTGGGACCTTCCCCTAGCGCTTCAGACCGAAAAAGATGGATGGCTCAATCCTGAAATTGCGGATTCCTTCGCCCAATATGCGGGCATATGTTTTCAATATTTTGGAGATCGGGTAAAAAATTGGATCACCTTGAACGAACCCTGGGTCGTGTCCATCTTGGGCTATGGGGAGGGGGTATTTGCACCGGGGCGTAAATCGAAAAGCGAACCGTATCAAGTGGCACATCAATTGTTACGTGCTCATGGAAAAGCCGTTCAACTGTACCGCACAAAATACCAGTCCGTTCAGAAGGGCCAAATTGGCATTACCAACAACTGCGATTGGCGCGAGCCTCTTACGGACAACCAAGCGGATAAAGACGCTGCGCAGCGTTCCCTGGAGTTTTTTCTGGGTTGGTTCGCCGACCCCATCTATTTTGGGGATTATCCCAAAGTGATGCGGGAACGTGTGGGGGACAGACTTCCAGAGTTTACCGAAGAGGATGTGTCTTTGATCAAAGGCTCCTCGGATTTTTTCGGATTAAACCATTATACCGGCCTGTATGCCGCCGATGTAGACCCCGATGCGGATGTGCAGAATGAGGTCTATGGCAATGGAGGCATTTTTGAAGATCAATATGTACAGCTTACCGCGGATCCCAAGTGGAAAATGACCACCATGAATTGGGCCATATTACCCTGGGGATGTCGCAAATTATTGGAATGGATCAGTGAACGCTATGGTAATCCGCCCTTATTTCTGACCGAGAATGGATGTGCGCTGGACGATACTTTGGAAAACGGGCAGGTGCTGGATACGGTACGGAAGGAATTTATTGAAGGGTATTTGGCCGCATGTCATAAAGCCATGGAAAACGGGGTGAACTTGAAGGGGTATTTTGTTTGGTCCTTTATGGACAATTTTGAGTGGGCCTTAGGTTACTCCAAACGCTTTGGCGTGCATTATGTGGACTACAACACCTTGGAACGCACCCCCAAGAATTCCGCCTTATGGTACAAGGAGGCCATAAAAAACAATGGATTTGAACTTTCCCTGAACGACATCACTATCTGATCATGCGAAAGACACCCGTGCTCTTCTACCTCATAAGTGTTCTAATGGTGTGGGGTTGCCGAAGGGAAGAAAAGAAGCCCGATGCCCAAGAAGAACTTAAAAGGCCAAACATAATCCTCTTTATTGCGGATGACCAAGGTTGGGGCGATCTGACCCATAGCGGGAACACCAACCTCAACACGCCCCATATCGATGCGTTGGCCCAAAACGGGGTCTCCTTTACCAACTTTTTTGTCCAACCGGTCTGCTCCCCTACCCGGGCGGAATTATTGACCGGACGGCACTTTCCCCGAACCGGGGTGTATTCCACATCGGCCGGAGGGGAGCGTATGGATCTGGATGAGACCACCTTGGCGGAAATCTTGAAAAAGGAAGGATATGCTACAGCGGCCTACGGTAAATGGCACAATGGGATGCAACCGCCGTACCACCCCAATTCACGGGGATTTGATGATTATTATGGATTTACCTCGGGACATTGGGGCAATTATTTTAGTCCGATGTTGGAACGAAACGGCGAACTGGTAACAGGTGAAGGCTTTTTGGTGGACGACTTGACCGACAAAGGGTTGGATTTTATCACGGAACATCAAGATGAATCCTTTTTTCTGTATTTGCCCTACAACACTCCTCATAGTCCCATGCAAGTACCCGAAACTTATTGGAAACGTTTTAAGGACCAAGACCTGGCCTTGACCTATCACGGTAAAGAACCCGAGCATATCAATTTTACCAAAGCGGCCCTGGCCATGGTGGAGAATATTGATCATAACGTAGGCCGAATCATCCAAAAACTACGGGAACTGGAATTGGAGAACGAAACGATAGTGATTTATATGACGGACAATGGGCCCAACGGTTTTCGATGGAACGGGGGTATGCGTGGCAAGAAGGGAAATGTGGACGAAGGCGGCGTGCGCAGTCCGTTTTTTGTGCAATGGAAGGATTCCCTACCCGCAGGTAAAAGGGTAAATGAGATTGCCGGTGCCATTGACATCCTACCTACGCTAGCGAGCCTCGCCAGGGTGGACGCAGAAACAAAACAGCCCTTGGACGGCAGGGACCTCTCGCCCTTGTTAAGATCGGAAAGCAAGGCATGGAGCCCTAGATTGCTGTATAACCATTGGAACGGAAAAACCAGTGTACGCTCCCAAAAATACCGATTGGACAACCAAAATCGGTTATACGATATGGAAAATGATCATGCCCAAACCAACGATATTGCCCAAACACAACCGGAAATGGTCGATTCGCTAATCCGGGCCAAAATGCGATGGCTGGAAGATGTTAATCCTAAAAAACCAGGGGACGCGGACCATCGGCCATTTACACTGGGCGATCCCAAAAGCCAATTTACGCAAATACCCGCTAGGGACGGCCGTGCCCATGGCCATGTGGAGCGTAGCAACAGATTTCCCAATAATACGTTCTTCACGAACTGGAAAAGCAAGAAGGATTCCATAACCTGGGATGTGGAAGTTATGGCCGATGGTGAATTTGAAGTTACTCTATATTATACCTGTGCCCCAGAAAATTTGGGGACCGTAGTTGAATTGGGATTGGGCGGAAACAAGGTTGTTACAAAGATCACTGAGGCCCATAACCCGCCCCTGACCGGGATGGAAAATGATCGCGTACCCCGAATGGAATCCTATGTAAAAGACTTTAAACCCCTACCATTGGGGCGTTTAAAACTCAAAAAAGGTACTGGAACCTTAACCATGAAAGCACTGGAAATTCCTGGTAAAGCGGTTATTGATGTTCGGCTTCTCATGTTCGAACGGATTATGGAGTAGCAAGAACGCCATTCCAGCCCAAAACCAGAGAATTAGGGTAGACCCACCAAAATAAGGGTTGTCCCCGACTAAAAAACCCGTAACCAACACTGTATTCCCTTGAAAGGATAACCGGCCAGATTTAGGGACGATGCTCTAGAAGTTCACTGTCCGCATATCCGATGCGTTCCGCCTTGGCCCCAAAGGAGCGGTTTTTGGGCAAGGGTTCCGTGTAAATGGTCCAGACAGAATCTTGAGGTCGCTTCCAAACAATGGTGGCATCCGTTTTTTTGGAAATCAGCCGGATACTATCGTTATGTTCTTCCAATTGTAAAGCGGGCAATTGCGGTTGTTCCCCATCAGGCAGCCATTGGGAAATAAGTTCTTTTTCGGGAAACCCGCCCAAATCATGGGTCTCCTTCATCCAATTATCCAGTACATTTCTTAGATGGACCAAGGTATCCTTCATCTCGGGCATCTGGGCCAAATTATTCATTTCAAACGGATCGTTTTGCAAATCATACAGTTCTTCCTCAGGTTTCGGGGTTTGGAGCCAAAGTGACTGTGCTTTGGATAATTTCCCTTCGGCGTATAATGTATTGAGTTCCTGCATGAGCGGCATCTGTTCCCTATAGGATACGGGAAGGGCGTGCGGCAATTCGGTGTTGAAGCTCCTGATGTACTTGTACCGCGAAGAACGTACGGCACGAAGTCTATCGTACAATTCGTCAAAACGGTCCGAGGAATGAAAGGTGTATCGGGGTTTGTCCTTCACTGCGTACCTCCCAAATTGTGCTACTCCTTGCATTACTCTTGGAGGCTCTATTCCAGCCAAGGACAGCACCGTGGGCGCAAAATCGATAAAACTGATCAGACGGGGGTCTACGGATCCCGCATTCTCATTTTCAGGAAACTTGATGATCAAGGGTACCTTGACACCGCTGTCGTACAGGGCTCGTTTGTGTCTGGGAAACGGTCCCCCGTGATCACCATAAAAGAAGATAATACTGTTTTCATAGAGCCCATCTTCCCTGAGGTCGGCAATAATTTCGCCAATCTGATCATCCAAGCGCTTCATATTACTGTAGTTTACAGCAATGTCGTGACGCACGACTTCGGTATCGGGAAAATAAGGGGGTAACCAAACCGATTCCGGGGCCACGTACAAGGTACTATCTCCCTGTTTCCAAATACCGGATTCATGACATACCCCAAAATTAAATACCGCGAAGAAGGGTTGCTCTCCTTGACGCTTTCGCCAATGCCTTTGATTGCTGCTCTCGTCCCAAGCCGCATCCGTTTTTTCAAAGTTATAGTCCTCCTTGGGCCCATTGGCAGTGTAGTATCCAATTTTTCGTAAATATTCGGTAAACATTTTTGTTCCCTCAGGTACTATGGGGGAATAACTTGGAAGTCCTAAGGTAGGCTCATTATTCTTCCCACGCCACGCAGCATGGGTACGCATATTGTGGGTCCCCAAGGTAGTGGGATACATTCCCGTAATGATGGAACTTCGGGCAGGTGCACAGACCGGAACCGGTGAAACGGCATGGGTAAAGGTAACCCCATCCAAGGCCAACTGCTCCAAATTGGGTAGCGAAATGGTACTGTCACCATACATGGCAAATCTTTCCGGGGACTGATCTTCGGCCACCAACCAAACAATATTGGGTAATTCCAGCTCAGTCTCCAGGGCGGTTTTATCCTCCCTTTCCTTGCAACCCCAGAAACAAAGAGCGAACAAAAAAAGAATCAAATAGTGTTTCATGCTTTGTTAAATTGATATTGGTTCAATCCAAAAGTTACGCGTTATTGAAAATCTGTTTTCATTGTTGGATATCCTAGGTTAACGGAACCACTTTTGAATCCAATTATGTTGTATTTGTATCACAAAATGACAATATAGTGTCGGTTTTAAGGACCTATAAATAGCACCTATCCCAATCATCCAGATAGGCGCCAATGGGCCTTCCAATGGTTGTTTAAGGCATCATAATACAGGGGTAATCGCTATCGATTGAGGAACGTTAGTTTGAAAACAGTGCCATAAGTCCCGGTACTAGTCGGGCAAACTTTCCAAATATTTCAAGCTTTGTGGAACCTGTTCCAGCACACGGGAGGCCTCATCCTCGATGAACATATAGGTTATGCCCATTTTTTTGGCTTCGGCGATGATTCCGGCTATGTCTAATTGGCCCTGGCCCAATACTACATTGGTCTCCACATCTTCGTGTCCGGTATTGTTTCCTTTAACACCATGTTCCATATCCTTAAGATGCATTAGGGTAAACTTCTTTGGATATCGCTTCATTAGTGCCAAGGGGTCTTCTCCGCCGTGTTTCGCCCAGTAAATATCCAATTCAAAGGTATAATCCGTTGCATTCTGGGCCATATAATCGAACAGCGTACCGTCCTTCCAGGGCCGGAATTCATAGCCATGGGGATGATAGGCCAAAGTGATTCCTTGTTCCTTGAGTTTTTTTCCTGCGTTGTTAAATACCTTGGAGGCATGCTCGGTTTCTTCCATACCCCATTTGTTATCCTCATGGGGAACCCAAGCACACATCACATATTGGACATCGAACGCTTTGGCATTGGCAATAACCTTCTCAACGTTATTCTCCAAATCATCAAAACCAGCACCTACGCATACCATTTCCAGATTGTTATCGGCAAGCATTTTCTGGTAATCTTCCATGGAATAACCGTAGGTTCCACCACCCTCAATTTTAGTGATCCCCCAACTCTTGATAATTGCCAAGGTTCCAGGAACATCTTCCTTAAATTGATTTCGAAGACTGTACAATTGTAGCCCTACCTCTTGGGCCAATGATGGAATAACAAAAGCGATTATTCCCACTAAAGTCAATACATGTTTCATTTTACCTATTTGTTTTAATTATGAATATCTTCCTTGATTTCCTCCTGTTGTTGGCTACCTGGGCACCCCTTGCCACAGACACTGCATGGCAAGCCCAAACCGCCTTTTTCCCTATTTATTCGCTAGGTCAACAGATTTCCTTCGTCGTCCCATTCCGCGATAACCGCGCGCTTGCTCTGGTCCACACATTTGGCGATCCATTCGGGGTCATAAGCCATACCATGCTTGTCCAGGACTTCCTGTGGAACCCCGTCCCAAACATTGGGTTGGTTGCCTTTATAGCCGAGGTCCGCGATACCCACCTTGGAGGTATAGTATCCCGTAACGACCAAATTCCGCATGAGTGCAAAAAATTGGATTTCCAAGGCCTGTTGGTCCAAAGGGGTCTCCGGGTCGTGATAGGCTATGGTATCCAAAATTTCTTTTTGCTGTTCCAAACTGGCGGATTTAAATTCCTTTTGGAACTCGGTATTGCTCTTATGGTCCAGCCACATAAGCCCGCCCAAAAGGGTGGTCTGCATTTCCGGCATATCTTTTCCAATAAATTCGATAAATTCCGGAACTTCTGCCTCTATGGGTCCACCGTGCGGCTCTTTGGGTGGAAGAATGACCGTACTGAGAACCGATATGGTTTCCATCTCGTGGGAATTGAACAATTGTTCCGCATTCAATTTGTCGATGCGCTCCAATTCCTCTGCGGTCCTACCAAAATATTGGGTATCCTCGGCAGCAGGAATTTCGGTATTGGGGCTATCCCCATCTGTCTTACAACCATGGAAAGCCAGGGCGGAGGCACCCGCACCAAGAATCATTGTTTGTATACTCTTTCTTCTGTCCATGACTTTAGATATTTTGTTGTTTCAATTGATCGATAATATAATCCGAAGCGCGCCAGGAAAGTGCCAAAATGGTCAAGGTACAATTCTTGTCCGCCTGGGAAACAAAGGGACCTGCATCGGTAATGAAGACGTTGTCCGCATCGTGCAATTGTTGAAATTTATTGGTAACCGAAGTTTTAGGGTCATCGCCCATACGGGTGGTCCCCACTTCGTGGATGATTCTTCCCGGGGGCAATAGACCATAATCTTGATCCTTCCCGGGCTTTTTGCCTAAAGGTTCACCACCCATATTATGGATCAACTCCTCAAAGGTATCCTGCATGTGCTTGGCCTGTTTTTTCTCAAAATCAGACCATTTGTAATTGAACTTTAGTACCGGGATACCGTATTTGTCCACAGTAGTCGGGTCAATTTCGCAATAGTTATCCTTACGTGCAATCCCTTCGCCCCGACCGCCAAATCCGATGACCGAGCCGTAGTATTTTTTGACCTCTTCCCTTAGGCTATCTCCATAGCCTCCTATGGGTAGACCAAAAAACTTATTGAATTCCCCTGAGTTGAACCCAAAACCATAATTGGGTTGGCCCATGCCGCCCCAAACCTCGATGTGATATCCTCTTGGAAAGTCCAATTTTGAATTATTGCCCCACCAAGGGGAATATACGTGCATGCCGCCTACGCCATCTTCGTTATAGCTGACATCCCGGTTCATAAGGCCCGGAATAAATCCCGCCGCGCTACTGCCCGTGGAATCATGAAGGTACTTGCCGACCAAATCACTACTATTTCCCAAACCATTGGGGTGTTGTTTGCTTTTACTATTGAGTAGTATCCTTGCCGAGCTACAAGCCGACGCCGCCAAAATGACCACTTTGCCCTTTAGCTTGTATTCTTTCCTGTCATCCTTACTAATATAGGAAACCCCAGTGGCCCGACCTTCTTCATCGGTAGTCACCTCCCGTACCACGGAATTGACAAACAATTTTACCTGTCCGCCATTCTTTTGTGCCGGGAATATGAGCACACTACCGGCCGAAAAATCGGCATAGACCGAACATGATCGGGAACATTGTCCACAATAGAAACATACGCCCCTATCGTTATTTATTCTTTTGGTAAGCATGGACATTCGGGAAGGGTAAACGGGAATTCCGCTTTTTTTGGCTCCCTGAATGTAGAAAAGCTCATGTAACCTAGGTTTTGGGGGGGGCAAGAAAAATCCGTCAGGGTCGTCTTCCAGACCTTCGTTGGTACCAAAGACTCCGATCAGTCGTTCTACTTTATCATAATAGGGTTTTACATCGGCATAGCCAATGGGCCAATCCTCTCCATGGCCATCCCTTGTCTTGCCCTTGAAGTCCTTTGGGCCAAATCGTAGGGATATTCGACCCCAATGATTTGTTCTACCTCCCAGCATATGGGACCGATACCAATCGAACTTGGTACCCGGCTCATGGGTATAGGGTTCTCCCTCAATCTCCCAGCCTCCGTAAGCCATGTCCCATTCGCCCATTACCCGATCGGTTCCCGCACCTCTTCGAGGGGATTCATAAGGCCATTTTAATTGGGTCATGGTCTTCGGGTCTGCAGGGTCGAAAAATGGACCCGCTTCTACAACGGCTACTTTTAGACCGGCATCCGCCAATCGATGGGTAGCCATTCCGCCCCCGGCCCCAGAGCCCACGATGATCACATCATATACTTCTGAAGATTCCTTAATTTGCGTCATTTAGTTGTGTAAGATTAGTTTTTATTAGTTTTTATTAGTTTTCGTGTGGTATAAGTTACATCTTTTATCCAAAGCGGTTAGCATGGTCACTGAATTGGCAAAACATTTAGACTTAAAAAAGTCTTGGGCTTATGGTTCGTAGTATTCATTGGATAATTTAAGGGGATTCACGGGTTAAAAATGTATCAAATCGCAAAAAAAGCATAACAAACAAACACATGCCATTGGTTTCAACCACAATGGTTCTCCATTTTGAAATTTTACCGTTACCTCTTTTTTCATTTTTCTTCCCATGTCCCACCATCGTTCACAATACCCGCTTGATTCCCGAAAAATCCTGTCGATAATGGGTAGGGGTCCTACCTTTGCTTTTCCGAAAGACCCTGTTGAAATTGGCAATGCTGTTAAATCCGCACATAAAGGCGATTTCCGAAATACTGAGATCTTTTTCGATCAACCAGCGACTGGCATAACCGATCCGTACATCGTTCAGGTATTCGACAAAGGTTTTACCCGTCCTTTTTTTAATAAACCGATTGAAGGAGACGTTGCTCATATTCAACAATTCGGAAACCTCGGACAAGGTTATTTTAGAGGAGTAATTTTCCTGGATATATTCGTAAAGCTGTTTGATCTTGTCACTGTTCTCAAAATTTTCCAAATGTATGGTCGAGGTGGACAGCAATCGTTGGTTGCGGGAGTTGGCCAGATCATATAAGATGGAAAGTAGTTCCAGGAAGTAATCGATGCCCCCTAATTTGGAAGCCTTGATTATTCTTGGAGCCATGGATTCCGTAGTTTCCCTGGAAAACAGTATACCATGCAGGGACCTATCGAACATATCCTTTATGGGCTTCATGATACTCCTTCGTAAAAAGGCCTCGTCAAAAAGATCTTCATGAAATTGGATGGTCACCTCGCGGATGTTTTTGGCGGTACATTGATGTTGTTCCCATCCGTGGTAAAGGCTCGATCCAATAAGCACGAGCTCTATATCGTCAATTTCTTCAATACTGTCCCCCACAATCCGTTGCACCCCTTTTCCTCCTGAAATAAAATTAAGTTCCATTTCCGGATGAAAGTGCACGGGAAAATCAAAAAAATCCTTGGTCCTGTCGAAAACCAAAAAGCTATCCAAGCTGGACAAAGGGGTTATCTCACGATGTATTTTCTTTAAAATTTCCACAATTCCTCAAACTATTTTGCCGTATTCTGTCATTGAAATGATAAAATCCTATCAATGCAATATTAACAATTTTTTTAGATTTGGAATGGCATTTTGATTAAAAAATGGGTTCAATATTGTCAATGTTATAAATACCAAGATTTTGTTAGTCGATGTTACAAATACCCGGATTTTGTTCGCTGTTTCTGAAAACGTTCTTTTTTTGTCTTTAGAAAAAAAGTGATTAAGAGATGCTACAAGGTATAGATATACTGATCATATTGGCCTATCTTTTGGCTACCGTCGTCATTGGCCTGGTACTTCGCAAAAAGGCACAAAGAAGTAAAGATGACTACCTTTTGGGGGGGAAATCGCTCCCCTGGTATATGCTGGGGTTGTCCAATGCTTCCGGAATGTTCGATATTTCGGGGACCATGTGGTTGGTGACCCTTACTTTCGTTTACGGCCTAAAGAGTATCTGGATTCCTTGGCTATGGCCTGTTTTCAATCAAGTTTTTTTAATGATATACCTCTCGGCCTGGCTGCGAAGATCCAACGTCACCACTGGGGCGGAATGGATATTCTTCCGTTTTGGCGAAGGAAGTGGCGGCAAAAGATCTCATACCGTAGTGGTCATTTTTGCCATTGTGAGTTGTCTCGGGTTTTTGGCCTATGGATTTATTGGATTGGGCAAGTTTGTGGAGATATTTATCCCTTGGGAACTCGTTAGTGCCTATCTACCCTTTGAGATTGCGCCAAAATTCGTTCCCCACTTCTACGGGACGGTGTTTACCTTGTTCGCCGTTTTTTACTCGGTATTGGGGGGTATGTCCGGCATTGTATGGACCGATCTTCTACAATTCACGATTATGACCATTTCTTCCGTGGCCATTGCGATAATCGCTTGGATGGCCATGGGAGAACATACCCTTACTGTACCTGAGGGCTGGATGAATCCCTTTTTTGGATGGCATTTGGATATGGATTGGACCGGTGTCATCTCGGAAGTGAACGATAAAATTGCCTCGGACGGATTCTCTTTGTTTACCATCTTTTTTATGTTGTGTCTTTTTAAGGGAATTTTATCCAGTATCGCAGGACCCGCCCCCAACTATGATATGCAAAAAATCCTTTCTACAAAATCGCCCAAGGAAGCGGCCAAGATGAGTGGTTTTGTTTCTTTGGCCCTAATGCCGACTCGATATCTCATGATCGGTGGATTTGCAATTTTGGGCATCCTTTTCTATGATCAATTAGATCTTGAACGCGCCGGTATGATCGATTTTGAGCAAATTTTGCCTTCTGCCATAAGCCAATTCGTCCCGGTGGGATTAATGGGATTGTTGTTGGCCGGTCTTCTGGCCGCTTTTATGAGCACCTTTGCCGGAACCCTTAATGCGGCCCAGGCCTATTTGGTGAACGATATCTATTTGCGTTACAAGCCAGAGGCGCAGCCTAATGAGGTTCGAAGAATGAATTATGCCAGTGGAGTCATTGTGGTCGTTGTGAGTATTGTCCTTGGTTTTTATGTAAAGGATGTGAACTCCATTACCCAGTGGATCGTCTCTGCTTTATGGGGCGGTTACATTGTATCCAATATACTAAAATGGCACTGGTGGCGATTTAATGGGGAGGGTTACTTCTGGGGAATGTTGTCCGGGCTCGTACCTGCTGTCCTTTTTCCCTTGGTGTTCCCGGACACCTTGGAACTCTATCTGTTCCCCTTGTTATTGGCCATTACCGCCCTTGGCTGTATTATAGGAACTTATACGGGAGCTCCTACGGAAGAGGCCAGACTTATCAATTTTTACACAAAAACGCGTCCCTGGGGCTTTTGGGGCCCCATCCATCGCAAAGTTTTGGCGGAAGATCCAAATTTCAAAAAAAATACACTTTTCAAAAAAGACATGTTCAACATTTTTGTGGGCATTATTGCCCAAACTTTATTGGTAATCATCCCCCTTTACCTGATCCTTAGAGAATATTTCCCATTACTGGTCTGTTTGGCCATTCTGACACTCTGTGGCGTTTTGCTCAAAAAACTGTGGTGGGACAAATTGGACCAACAACTTTAAAAACCCACAAGCATGAAGACTGTTGACAGTTCAAAAAAAATCAAGAACTATGAGGCATTGATGGAAGATTACAAGAATCTCATCAAAAGAAAGAACAGCCCGTTACTTGAAGGAAATGGAATTTATAAACGCTATCGCCACCCCATCATTACCGCTTCCCATACGCCTTTACACTGGCGCTATGATTTTAACGTACAGACCAATCCCAATGGATTGGAACGTATCGGTATTAATGCCGCATTTAATGCCGGGGCCATTAAATGGAAAGGTAAATACCTCTTGATCGTAAGGGTGGAAGGCAATGACCGTAAGTCCTTCTTTGCTTTTGCCGAGAGTTCCAACGGACTGGATAACTTTAAGTTTTGGGAGAAACCGTTTGTACTCCCCCAAAACAATAATCCGGACGTAAACGCCTACGATATGCGTTTGGTAAAACATGAGGACGGGTTTATCTATGGGATTTTCTGTACCGAACGTAAAGATCCCGAAGCCCTTGAAGCCGACACCTCGGCAGCCATTGCCAATGCAGGCATCATCCGATCGAAAGACCTTAAGAATTGGGAACGACTCCCAGATTTAATTTCCAATTCCAGGCAACAACGAAATGTAACCTTACATCCCGAGTTTGTAAATGGGAAATACGCTATATATACACGACCTCAGGACGGATTTATTGAAACGGGTTCCGGAGGGGGAATAGGTCTGGGATTTGTTGACGATATGGCCCACCCCCATGTCAAGGATGAAGTCATCATCAACAACAAGCAATATCACACCGTTTACGAATTAAAGAACGGCCAGGGCCCCTCCCCCATAAAGACCAAGGATGGATGGCTACATCTGGCCCACGGTGTTCGCAATACGGCGGCAGGACTCCGATATGTGCTATATATGTTCATGACAGACCTAAACGATATTACCCAGGTCATCTACCAACCGGGAGGATATTTCATGGCGCCCAACGAAGAGGAGATTTCCGGGGATGTGAGCAATGTACTATTTTGCAATGGTTGGATCGCTGATGATGATGGCAAAGTCTTTATTTATTATGCGTCCTCTGATACACGCACCCATGTGGCCACTTCGTCCGTAGATGTGCTGGTTGACTACTGCAAGCATACTCCCCAGGACAAATTAAGTACCAATGGCTCCGTTGAGAATATTATGGACTTGATCGAAAAGAACAAAGGATTGTATTGAACGGATTCCTTTATAAATCCTGAAGCTGCATTAATGCCTCCTCCACGGTCCTTACCGGAAGTTTACAGGTCGTATTCCGGCATACAAAAATATAGGTCTCGTTGGCTTGGTATCGATTCTTGAACAACGGAAGCCCGCTTTCGGATAGGCTACCGACCACCAAGGTATTGGCCAGGGCTTTTTGATGAAGTTGCTTTACCAAAGGAAGGGCATTATCCCCCACCACCGCTACCTCGTAATAAGGATACGTAGTATGAAGCAATAGGCCGTTCCATTTGGCATAGCTAGGCGCGCTTTGTTGAATGGAAGGCACCATTGCCGAAAGCATGGACTTTGATTGCTCCAAAAATTCGGTGTCGTATAACAGATGTCCCAGTTTGAATAGATTATGGGCCATAACCGCATTGGGCGAGGGTAACACTCCATCATCCGTTTTAATAATTCTCGATATAAGCTTGCTGTTTTTACTGTAGTAATACATCCCGGAGGCACGGTCCGAAAAGTCTTGCTGTACCATATTTACTAAGGTTCTGGCAAAATCCAAATAGTGGGTATCCAGGGTTGATCCGTACAGCTCAAGAGCGGCTTCGGAAAGAAACGCATAGTCCTCCAAAAAACCGGGAATGGGTCTACTTCCCGCTTTATAGGAGTGTAGCAACTCCCCTTTCCGATAACTATGTTCCGTAAGAAACGTAAACAGGTTTTCCGCCTTTTCTAAATGTTCTTTTTGACCGAAGGCCTTATAAGCTTGCACAAATCCGCTGATCAAAAGTGCATTCCAGGAGGTAAGTATCTTGTCATCCAGTTGGGGTCGAATCCTTTTTTCCTGGGCCCGTAACAGCTTGTCTTTCCAACGTTTTTTTGAGGAAACCAGTACATCCCGGGATACGTTGTTCTCCTTGGAAAAATCCACATCACTGATCAATTTGTGCAGTATATAGGTATTCCCGTCACGAACAGATTTCTCATTTACATTGTAGTATCGGGCAAACAACTCAAAATCGTCCTTTAGTATGGATTTGAGTTCCGTTGCTTCCCAAGTATAAAACTTTCCTTCTACGCCTTCGCTATCGGCATCGATTGCGGCATAATATCCCCCAGGTTCATGCCGCATCACATCGTCCAAAAAGGTTAAGGTCTCCAGGACAACATTACGGTATTCCGGTTCGCCGAAGACGATAAAGGCCTTTGAAAATAACCCTATGGCCTGTGCATTGTCATATAACATTTTTTCAAAGTGGGGTACCTTCCAGTGCTTATCCGTGCTATATCTAAAAAATCCGCCGCCTACTTGATCATAAATCCCACCCCGTATAATTTGGTCCAGGGTATGCTTTAGATGGGCCTTGGCGAATTCGTCCTGGGTCAAAAGGGCATAATCCATGAGAAAACCCAAATTCCCTGGAATGATGAACTTTTGTGAACCCTTATCCCCACCCCATTCCAGATCCCAAAAAGGCTTCCATCCTTCTACACTGCTCCTTAGGGCTTCCCGGGTCAATGGTTCATGACCTTTGGCCGGGGCTATCCGATTGACCGCCTGGATACCTTTTGCTATCTGTTCCGCATATTCCGTCGCCTTTTTCGGATCATTTTTGTACGCATCGTTAACCTTGGAAAGTACCTTTAACCAATGAGCCTTGGTGTGGTAGGTACTGCCATAAATCGGTTTTCCGTTCGGTAGGACGATGACGTTTAAGGGCCATCCCGAGTTACTCTGGATCAGTTGCACAAAAGTTTGGTAAATGTTGTCAATATCCGGTCGCTCTTCACGATCTACTTTAATGTTGATGAAATTTTCGTTCATCAGCCGAGCTACCTCTTCATCCTCGAATGTTTCCGCTTCCATTACATGGCACCAATGACATGAGGAATATCCAATACTGATCAGCACCAATTTATCTTCCTTTTTGGCCTCCTCCAGCGCTTCCTGGCTCCATGGACGCCAGTTGACCGGATTATGGGCGTGCTGTAACAGGTAAGGACTGGTTTCTTGGGCCAAGGCGTTGGTATGGGGATGTACTACTGTTTGTTGTTCCCGATTTTCCTTACAGGATGGAACTACAAGGAGGAGAAAAAAGATGCCGAACAAGCGCTGTCCCATATTCATTGACCCGCTTCAAGAAGTGAAATTCCGTTGTAACATACGATCCATAATTATGGATCTTCGTTGGTAAAACTGGAGGCCGGCAACCCTGCGGCATTGAATAAATTGGGTTCTGCCACATTAGTCCAAGCGAATCGGACCCGTGTAGGTGTTTTAACGTCCTTTGATGATAAAATTACCTTATCCGCCTTAATCACCGCCTTGGCCGGATAATATGGGCCATCGTCCCCCGCTATTTCAAAATGGGTGATTTTTTTGCCTTTTGAAAATAGCCCTTCGGCATGGTCAAAGCCAATTTCCAGTTTTTTCCCTTTTGGGGTCGCTTTGCGAAATAAAGGGCCATGGACCGTTCCTTCTAATTTTTTGTAATGTTCTTTTAGGGCAATATTTGCCAATCGCGCTCCGACATCCTGTTTATTGGGAGGATGAATGTCATCAATAGTGGCTATATCGCTGGTCATGGCCATACCGCTGTTGGGAATCAGCTCCAAGGCCCTTCTTTGCTGATCACGTACGAGCACCCCGACCTTTTCGGTCTCATATCCAAATGGGGCTATCTGTACATAATAAAACGGAAAATCGTAGCCCCAAGCATCTCTCCAGGAAGTTACCATATGGGTGAATAGTTGGGCATAGGTACTAGGGTTGGCAGAATTGGATTCTCCCTGATACCAGATGGTTCCCGCAATCTTGAAGGGGACTATAGGATGGACCATGGCATTGTACAAGGCACTGGGGTAACCCGGACTCCATTTGTTGTCCTTTACGGCCTCGGCGGCCACTTTTAGGTCCCTATTGTCTTCAAATACCGATTGCGGTGTCCAAACTTCGGCCGGGGTACCGCCCCAGGCATTATCGATCAATCCGACCGGAACGTCCAACGCTTCCTGTAGCTTCCGTGCAAAAAAATAGGCCACGGCACTAAAGTCCTTCATAGTATCCGGGGTACAGACTTCCCAATTCCCGGGAACCGTCTCCTGGGGAAAATGTGAGGTTCGTTTGGGAATGGTCAGCAATCGGATATTGGGGTGGTCGGCATTTTTTATTTCCGCTTCGCCATTATCGATGCCGGCACCGGTGGTAGCACTCCATTCCATATTGGACTGACCTGAGCACAGCCATACCTCCCCTATTAAAATGTCACGTAAGACGATCTCGTTCTCGGCTTTTACCCTAATCTCATAAGGGCCACCGGCTTCTGGAGTGGGCAGCATTAATTGCCATTTGGCATCCTTGCCCGTTTTGGTTTGGTACGCCTTGTTGTCCCATCCCGTAATGACCGTTACTTGCTCATGCCTTTCTCCCCAGCCCCAAAAGGTGACTTCCGCATTACGCTGCAAGACCATATGATCTGAAAAAATGGTAGGTAATACTACTTCGCCCCAGGCAAAATGAACACTTGAAAGAAAAATGAGTAGAACAGTAATTTGGGTTTTCATGATTGTTAGTTTTTGCATACCAGTTTCTAAATATACCCATTTACTCCTTACCCAAATTATTATATTTTCTAAAATGATTTCAATATCTTTAGTACCCACAGATAACCAAAACAATGACAACACAAGATCATCACATCAAAAGAAGACATTTTCTAAAAAGCACTACGGCCGCCATGGCGCTTTCCTCCTTAGGGGCGTATGGCTTCGACTTAACAAATACCGAAAAACCCTTACGTGTTGGTCTTATCGGAACGGGCTGGTATGGAAAGAGCGACCTTTTTCGTTTGATCCAAGTAGCTTCCGTTGAGGTCATTTCCTTATGTGACCCGGACAACCGCTTGCTTACCGAAGCAGCTGAATTGGTAAGCCAGCGTCAGAAATCGGGAAAGAAGCCCAAACTCTATACGGACTACAGGAAAATGTTGGCCGAAGGGAATCTGGAGCTAGTATTGGTAGGAAGTCCCGATCATTGGCATGCATTACATGGTATAGAGGCAATGAAGGCCGGTGCCCATGTATATCTACAAAAGCCTATAAGCGTGGATGTCATGGAGGGAGAGGCCCTGGTTGCCGCCGCAAAAAAATACAATCGGGTGGTGCAGATCGGCACCCAGCGTAAAAGCACCCCACATCTGATAGACGCGAAAAAACGAGTAGTTGAAGCCGGTTTGTTGGGTAAAATATCGCATGTGGAAATGTGCTGCTACTTTCATATGAGAGCCAACGGTAACCCTCCCGAAGAGGAAGTGCCGGATTATTTTGATTATGATATGTGGACCGGTCCGGCACCATTAAGGCCGTATGATGGTCTACCCCACAAAAGATGGTGGCGTACCTTTATGGAATATGGCAATGGGATCATGGGGGATATGTGTGTTCATATGCTGGACACGGTTCGATGGATGCTGGATCTGGGCTGGCCAAAAAAGATCAGTTCCACGGGTGGTATCTACGTGCAAACAGATGGAAAATCGAATATTGCCGATACCCAAAGCGCCGTATTCGAATACGACAACCTCAACTGTGTGTGGCAACACCGCTCTTGGGGCAGCCCCGCCGATCCGGAATATCCGTGGTCCTTTAAATTATTCGGCGACAAGGGTACCTTGGCCGGTAGTACGATGCAGGCCGATTTTGTACCTTATGGCGACGGGGAGCCTATCCATTTTGATGTACTGTACGAAAAGGAAAAATATCCGGAAGATGTTACCGAAAAGGATATTGAACTGAATGCGGCACCTGCCACACGCCTTCATATGATCGATTGGTTGGCCGCCATAGAACGGGGAACATTGCCCGTAGCGGATGTATTGAACGGACATATTTCCACGGCCAGTTGTATTTTGGCCAATATGTCCATGGCATTAAAAAGGCCCTTGGTCTACGATCCGGAAAAAAGAATTGTTGTGGATGATCCGGAAGCCACGGCCTTATTGCAAAGACCTTATCGTGGGGATTGGGTACATCCGCATCCTGATCAATTTTAAAATTGGTCCTTGTTTCGGGTTTTGATTATCCGGTTATCGTAAGTTTTGGATAAGGCGTGCTTCCTTATTGGACTGTTTTCCAATTCAGGACCCTTCCGTTTGTTTAGAGTTTTTCCAAGTGGGCCACAATACGGGTAAAGCAATCGTTCAAAAAGTTTTCTTTGTCGATATCCTTATAAAGGAAAACGTTCTTGTTCTCGAAATTATCTACCTTAACCTCGGTTACCCATTCTGGATGCACCATGGCTTCTATCAAGGCAATATCCCAAAGTATACGTACTTCCCTACCTCCATCGTCATGATCAAACCAATGTTGTACCAGATAGTCGCCCAAGGGGTGCTTGCCGGCCAGATGCTTTTTGGCATCGGAAAATTTGGATTGCATCTGATTCACCTCGCTTACCGGAAGAATATGCATTTCCACCTCTGACGACAATAGCAGCTCTATGGCCTGTGGGTCCATCATACAATTGAAATCGGTACGTTTGGATACCTTCTTCTCAAAATCATAGGTGGAGCCTAACCAATACAATTTTATTTTTGAACTAATAGTGGGGTCGATAAAAACCGCTGACGCTACATTGGTGAGTGCTCCCAAGGCTACAACGGTTAGTTTTTCCCCTTTTTTCTGGAGATGTGCTTCTTGGATCAAATTGTAGGTAGCTGCGGAATGCAAGGCCATATCTCCCCAATCGTACATCCTCCGATGGCCTCCGCGTAAGATTTTGGTGTTTTCCGGTTTTAGGTAGGCCGCCAACACCTGATTGATTCGGTGCCCGTCCTCCATACTCCGATCAGAAGACCATTGACTGGTCCGCCATTGGGTTGCGTTCAGTGCCAAAATTTCCCAAGTGGGTTCGGCAAAGGCCCGCACAATAGCATAGGGATCATCCACTTCATTAGCGGTATCCGCATCCAAAATAATTTTGAGTTTTTCCTGTGCCTGTACCGTAAACAGGGTCAGGCAGAAAAGGACTGCCAATGGTAATACATATGCCTTCATAATTGATTGAATTGAATTGGTGTTCTTGGGTAGCTAATATATAATACTTTAGGAAACTATTTTGTGCGGATCAAAAATTAAGATTTGATAGCTTTGCCATAAAAATTAGTAACTCAAATTATAACACGTATTCCCAATGAAAAAACTAGTACTAGTCGTGGCCCTGTTGCTCCAGGTTTCCTGCCAACAACAGGATTCGGAAAAAGCGGATATTCAGTCCATACGCCAACTTTTGAATACACAGGCGACCGCTTGGTCCAACAACGATATTGAGGGGTTTATGGAGGGTTATTATCAATCGGATTCGGTGGCTTATTTTGGAAGTGGTGGGGTCCGTTATGGCTATAAAACCATGTTGGAGGGATATAAGGAACGATATCCTACTGCGGCACATACCGGAAAACTGGAATTTACCATACATGATATTACCCGAATAAGCAAAGATGCCTACTGGGTAATGGGGGAATACCACTTGACCCGCACGGTCGGAAATGCCAACGGTACTTTTATGATCGTTCTTAAACGCATGAATGGTGTTTGGAAAATTATTGGTGATTCCTCTTGTTGACCGTCCGGTACCTTAGTGGAATTTTCTGTCGGGCCGAAAAGGCGAGATATTAAGTTCGAGAGGTCGGTCATCTATAAGTTGTTGCACCAATTTACCCGTTGCCGGTCCCAAACTCCAACCCATCATGGCATGGCCGGTAGCCATAAGAAGATTGGAAATATCCTTGGACCTGCCAATATAGGGTAGCCCATCGGGAGATACGGGTCGCAATCCTATTTGGGCAGCAGAGCGTTCCGCTTCCTTGATTTCCAGATCTGGATAAAATCGGCGTGCCCCATTGACTATAGCCGCTACCCGTTCCTTGCGCACCGCCTGATTAATACCCGAGAATTCCATGGTGCCCGCAAATCGTGTGAATCCACGCATCGGGGTAACGGCCATTTTGGCCTCCATCAGTATGGCGGGCAAGGTAATTCCAGTTTCCCGCGCCACATTGAGACTATAGCCCTTACCGGCCTGCAAGGGCAATTTTATCCCCAATTTTTTCGCCAGTATGCCTGTCCAGGAACCTGCCGCCATAACGATTTCATCCGGCTGATACGCGTTTTTCGATGTTTGTACCTCTTTGACCTTATTTCCTACTAATTTAAGGTCCCGTACGATTTCATCTGTCTTGAAAATCACCCCATTTTTTGATAGATGATGCACCATTTTGGGCATGAATTCGGTAGGGGTTGTATGTCCGTCGCATTCATAGTAAATTGCGCCCTTTGCGGCTATGGCCACATTGGGTTGGATCTTTTGAAGTCCGTCGATGTCCAATTCCGAAACGGCCAAGCCCAGTTCCTTGGCCTTTTGAACAACTGCGACCTCATGTTCATAAGCAGCCATGGTCTGATACAACATCAGTAGGCCGGTGTGTTCCAACTGAAAATTACCGAGGTCCCCAGAGGTTTTGATTTCTTGGAAAAGTTGCTTGCTTAAAAGATTGATATCCTTGATAATGGGAATCGCCTTTTCCACCTTGGTCCGGGTAGACGATCGGTGAAAATACCAGGACCATTTAAAAAAATCCAAATCCCATCTCGGTTTGATGTACAACGGACTGGAAGAATCCACCATCCATTTAAGTCCTTGCAACAAAACTCCTGGTGCCGCCAAGGGTATAATATGACTGGGTGTTAAATAGCCCGCATTAACGAAAGAGGCCCCGGAACGGATATTGGATTTATCGATTATGGTAACCTCATGCCCGGACTTGTTCAAATAATAGGCCGTACTCAGCCCAATAATTCCCCCACCTATGATCAAGACGCTTTTTCCCATATCAAATTACTTGAAATCCATAGGCATAGGGATCGGACTCGTCAATGGTTATGGTATTATGGCCGTAGATTCTGGCCCAACCTTTTACACTGGGCACTATCGCGGGTCTTCCCAAGAGGTCCGTTTCCTGTTCTATCCTTCCCTCAAATTTGGATCCGATAAAACTTTCGTGCACAAAAGGCTCCCCAAGGGACAGCTTCCCCTGGGTGAACCATTGGGCCATCCTTGCCGAGGTACCCGTACCACAGGGGGATCGATCAATGGCCTTATCGCCGTAAAATACGGCGTTACGTGCCGTGGCATTAGGGGAAAGGGTAGCTCCCGTCCACATAATATGGCTAACATCCCTGATTTGATCGTCTTCAGGATGAATAAACCGTCCGGCATACTTTAGGTTGATCTTTTCGCGGATTTCCTTGCTATATGTTATCAAATCGCTGGCCGAGAAATCCTGTAGGCCAGAAAATTGAGGTTGCGGGTCGAATATGGCATAAAAGTTACCACCATAGGCCACATCAAAACATAATTCTCCTAGGGCACTACTGGTAATGGACAGTTCGGAAGCCGCAAGATAGGATTTAACATTGGTCAGTTTTACCCATTCCACTTTATCATCCTCAAGATGGTACTTAATTTCGACCAGACCGGCCGGAGCTTCCATACGGATGCGCCCGGGAATCTTTGGCGTTATCAATTGCTCCTCGATCGCAATGGTAATACTTCCTATAGTTCCATGACCGCACATCGGGAGACAACCGCTGGTTTCTATAAAAAGAACGGCCAAATCATTATCCGGATCCTGAGGTGGATATAAAATACTGCCACTCATCATATCATGACCGCGCGGTTCGAACATCAGCCCTTTTCGTATCCAATCGTATTCCTTGATAAAGTGCTGTCGCTTTTCGGACATACTAGTTCCCTGTAGTTCGGGACCGCCACTCCTGACCAACCGGACCGGATTTCCACAAGTATGGGCATCTATGCAATCGAATCGATGTATGGCCATATGAAGGGGCTTAAAACGTTACGTCCCATAGGATAGGCTTGGATAAGCACTTTAATGGGCCTTTTTAATTAAATGTAGGTACCCCGTTAAATTTTCGAAGTGGTATACTTCCCGTTCACCAAACGCATGATACCTAAGGGATTGGTGTCCTTTAAGGCGTCCGGTAATGCTTTCTGAGGCCAGTTTTGATAGGCCACGGGCCTTACCCAACGTTTGATCGAAGATGTTCCTACCGCAGTAAATCGGCTATCCGTACTTGCTGGAAAAGGTCCACCATGCTGCATGGACGGGCACACTTCCACCCCAGTCGGTACCCCGTTAAAGATGATGCGCCCTACCCTATTCTTAAGGGCTTCTACGATGGATGCATAATTCTCGATCTCCTCTTCAACCCCCAAAATGGTGCCGGTCAACTGGCCTTCCAATTCATTGATAATACGCTCCAACTCGTCGGCATCCGCACATTCCACAATAATGGAAAATGGTCCAAAAACCTCTTGGTGCAATTTGGGATTGGCTATAAATTGAGCACCTTCAACTTTTAAGATGCGTTGTTTTCCATAATTAGGTGGAACATCCGCTTCAAAAGAGGCCACCACGGCTACTTGGGATTGGGAGGTAACCTCCTGTTTCCCCCTTTCAAATCCGCTATATATATTGGGATGTAGCATGCAGATCGGTTCCACTTTCTCAATTGCCCCACCCAGATTGGTAGCGAATTCGTCCAAAGCTTCTCCTTTAATACCCAAAAGCAATCCAGGATTGGTACAAAATTGTCCAGCTCCCAATGTAATGGAGCCCGCATAGTTTTGTGCCCATTCTTCCCCTTTTTCAGCCAATGCCCGCGGAAGCAAAACCACTGGGTTAATACTGCCCATCTCCGCAAAAACGGGAATCGGCTCCTTGCGATCATTGGCCAAACGATAGAGTGCGGTCCCACCGCGAATGCTTCCTGTGAACCCAACACCTTTAACCCCGGGATGCCCTACCAACTTTTGGCCTACTTCAATTCCACTGCTATTGAGATTGGAAAATAGCCCATCCGGCATCCCCGTCCGTTCTATGGCACGTAAAACGGCCGAAGCCACCATTTCACCAGTACCTGCGTGCATAGGATGGCTTTTTATGATTACCGGACAACCGGCGGCCAATGCGCTTGCGGTATCGCCTCCCGCAGTCGAGAAGGCAAATGGGAAATTACTGGACCCAAAAACTACGATCGGACCTAGGGGTACCAACAATTTTCTAAGATCCACTTTAGGTAACGGTTTTCGATCGGGCTGGGCCGTATCTATGGTCGCCTCTAGCCATGATCCGTCCTCCAAGAGTTGGGCAAAGGCCCTTAGCTGGCCCGTTGTACGCCCCCGTTCGCCCAGGGCACGACCCTCAGGAAGCCCTGATTCCTGCATGTAGATTTGTACCAGTTCATCACCCAAAGTCTCAATTTCCTCGGCAATTGTACGCAATAAATCGGCTTTTTGTTTTCCGGAAGCATTCCTATACACCTTAAACGCGGATTGGGCCTTGGTCACCGCCAAATTGATTTCCTCTTCGGTCGCTTCGTAAAAGGTCCATTGGGTGGGAATATTCAATTTGGGATCAAATGTGGAATAGGTCACCTCCCCCTTGGCCGAAAGCTCATTTCCTATATAATTTTTGCCAGTTATCATGAACGATTCTTTTGAAACAAGATTAATATAAATGCTATTTTACTGAATATCGAAGATAAAAAACAAACTCCAAAAGAAAGTATCTTCCTTGGAATTAATCAGGGCAGTCCTTAGTGAAAAATGGGTCCTCCCACAATTAGTGAAGCATTTTGGCCGACAATTCGTATTTCGGCAGTTCCGGACGGGTGCGCAGACCTTCATTGATTACCCCAAGGACACGATTCCGCTCCTGCCCTACCAATTGCAATCTAGGGAGTCTTACATATTCAGAACCTAAACCAGTGGCCACTTCGGCCAATTTAATGTTTTGTACCAGTTGTGGGCTAATATCCAACTCCAAAAGAGGCAGGAACCACCGATAGATTTTGGTGGCTTCCTGTATCCGGCCCGACTTGGCGAGTTCATATATGGCAACGGTTTCCCTAGGAAACGCACATACCAGACCGGCTACCCAACCGTCCGCTCCCAATACTAGGCTCTCCAATGCGAGGGGATCCACCCCGGTCAGAATCTTAAGACGATTGCCAAATTTATTACGTAACCTGCCAATATTAATGATATCCCGTGAGGATTCTTTTACGGCCTGTATGTTTTCCATTTCCAGTAATGAATCGAACATCTCTGGAGTGACTTCTATTTTGTAATCTACCGGGTTATTATAAATCATGATGGGCAAATTACTGTTCTGGGCAATGGCCTTGAAATAAGTGATTGTTTCGTGGTCGGTGGCCTTATATCGCATAGGCGGCAGTACCATAAGTGCATTTGCCCCATATTTTTCGGCATTTTGAGCGGCATGTAGGGCCATTTGGGTCGATTGCTCGGCTATGGTCATAACAACCGGTATCTGACGGGAAACTGTGAGAAGGGTTTCTTTTGTCAAAATCTCTTTTTCCTTGTCGGTCAATGTACTGGCTTCCCCCAGAGATCCGCCTAAAACAATACCATGTACCCCAGCCTCCTGTTGTGCCAGGATGTTCTTGTTGAACAACTCCATATCCAATCTGTCGTCCTTGGTAAATTTGGTGGTTATTGCGGGCATTACCCCCTCCCATTTTACTTCCATCATGCCAGTATTTAAGATTATGGTAAAGGCTTTTTATTTGAAAACCGAATTACGGAACAACCAAAGTTATTTGAGCTTGGTATACCAAACCAAGTACCAGTAAGATTCCTTGAAGCAAGATACGTAAAGAAACCGATTTGATAAGTGCCTTTGAGGTACGTTGGTCATGATGCCATCTCTTAAGGCTTTTGCTACAGAAACCTGGTTTAGGTCGAATTGAAGCCAATTTTCCTATCAATCATAGCAATTACGATCTGGATACCTGTCATCTTACTTGGTAACCAGTCTACAAATTAGCTCAAGAGATGACCTAGGCCTCCCTCTTTTATTAGGCCTGACTACAAATTTCATGAAATACGCAACATCATCAATTTATATTACAACATATGTAGGATTTATACTACTATGTGTTTTATATTCGTGTCGTCAAAATCAGGAATGTATCCGGGACATGCGCCCAGTCCTAAAAAATTGCCAGCCTAAAATCTTATGACCATGAAGAAATTTCTTTTTTACATTATTTCCCTGTTTATGATTCAGGGGATCTACTCGCAGGACATTTTGCTCCTATATGGAGGACAATCCTCTCAACTATCGAGTGCCCAAAGCTACGCCTCAGATCTCTTTGATACCGGGGTCTTTGATTCGGTCGATGCCGTCATCTGGGATGCTCCCAATAAATATGATATCAGCTTTTTGGAGTCCTACGATGCCATTATGGTGGTTACTAACGGGGGTTACAATGCTTCCCATGGTATGGGCGCCGCATTAACTACCTATGTGGACAATGGCGGTGGGGTAGGTATCTTTCTGTTCGCAAATGCCTCCATACAGATAGGCGGTGGTTGGAATTACCACGCCCTGGTTCCAGCCGGGCAGTCTTTGGGCCCCACCACCTTCGGCACCATAGATATTCCCGACCATCCCGCTTTAAACAATCCTTTTACCATAAATACGGCAACATGGAATGTAGGAAGCCTTTGGTCCTCCACATCGACCACACTAGCCCCGGAAGCCTATTCCATCGCCAAATTCTCAGATGGAAGACCTGCATTACAGGCCAGGGAAAATGTCGGTATAAACGGTATGGGAAGGGTTATCGACTTTGCAGTTTTCCCCGCGGCTGCTAGCGGTAGTAACAAAACACAGGGGTACCAGATGTTCGCCAATATCATGACCTGGCTCACTGGGGCCATACAATCCACGGGAGATACTTGCCTTCCTACCAACAGTCTTTCTTTTTCGTTGGCCGAAGATGGTGGCTCACCAGTAACAAGCTATAGTTGGGATTTTGGAGACGGTACCACATCAACGGAGGCAACTCCTACCAAAACCTATACGGCTGCCGGAGAATATGACGTAACCCTCAATGTAGTTCGACAGGACACCTCTTCCGATGTTTATAGCGACAAGGTCGTCATTTCTGGTGAACCTACCATAGCCGCGGCAGGTGAGGACCAATATCTGGTATCGGGCACCACAACCGCCCAAATTACAGGAAACGTTCCAACTATTGGAACCGGAGTATGGTCCCGAATTTCTGGACCCAATACTCCAACGGAATCAATTACCGATAATGTTTTGGACCTTTCAGGACTCGTTACCGGTGTATATGAGTACCAATGGGAAATTTCCAATGGTACATGCCCCACTTCAAACGATTTGGTACAAATCACCATAGCCGACAATTCCGCCCCTTCGGATATTTCACTTTCCTCCAATCAACTTGTTGAAAATAATGCGATTGGAGCCGTTATAGGCGATTTTTCCGTTACGGATTCGGACCTTGGGGATGCCCACATCTTGGAATTGGTGTCTGGCACTGGTGATGAGGACAATGGAAGCTTTTTAATAAGCGATCATACCCTCCAAGCCAACAATTCCTTTGATTTTGAAACCGACAATAACTTTTCCATTCGGATCCGGGCCACGGATCTTTTTGGAGCATCGGTAGAACATAACTTTCTAATAGAAATCTTGAATACGGATAATGAAGATACAGACGAAGATGGAATCTTGGATCTGGAGGACAACTGTAAGACCACGTCCAATCCCGATCAAACGGATACAGATGTAGATGGACAGGGAGATGCTTGTGATACGGATGATGATGAAGATGGCGTAGCAGACGGCTTGGATAACTGTGTTTTGTCTGCCAATGGAGATCAGTTGGATACGGATAGCGATGGTCAAGGCGACCTCTGCGATACCGACGATGATAACGACGGTACACCGGATGATGAAGATGACTTCCCCTTGGACGAAAACGAGGATACCGATACCGATGGTGACGGAACCGGGGACAATGCCGATACCGACGATGACAACGACGGAACACTTGATGAAGCCGATGATTTCCCCTTGGACGAAAATGAGGATACGGATACCGATGGGGACGGAACCGGAAACAACGCCGATAGCGACGATGACAACGACGGCACACCGGATAATGAGGATGACTTCCCCTTGGACGAAAACGAAGATACCGACACCGATGGTGACGGAACCGGGGACAACGCCGATACTGACGATGATAACGACGGAACTCCGGATAATGAGGATGTCTTCCCCTTGGACGAAAACGAGGATACCGACACCGATGGGGATGGAATCGGGGACAATGCCGATACTGACGATGATAACGACGGCACACCGGATAATCAGGATGACTTCCCCTTGGACGAAAACGAGGATACCGATACCGATGGTGACGGAACCGGGGACAATGCCGATACCGACGATGATAACGACGGAACACTTGATGAAGCCGATGATTTCCCCTTGGACGAAAACGAGGATACGGATACCGATGGGGACGGAACCGGAAACAACGCCGATACCGACGATGACGATGATGGTACACCTGACAACGAGGATGATTTCCCCCTAGATGCTACTCGGGACACGCTAATCGATGATGCAAACCCTAACCAAGGCGTTTCCGTTTCGGAGTCTTCCCTAGTACCTGCAGAGGCCATGACCCCAAACGGTGATGGTAGTAACGATGCCTGGATTATCCCCGGTATAGAGAACTACGCCAATAATAGTGTTAGGGTCTTTAATCGATGGGGAATCGAGGTCTTTGCAAAAAAAGGATATCGCAATGATTGGGAAGGCAATCATAACGGAAATAGAGAACGACTGCCGGCAGGTTCCTATTATTATATTATTGATCTGGGTGATGGCTCCCAACCCATGAACGGCTGGATATTCATCAATTATTAAAAACCAAAACCTACTAAAACCAAAAGTCCGAAGACATGAAAAGATACTTAATTTTATATATTTTCTTTGCCTTTTCTACCTTAACCACAAAGGCACAACAAGACCCTCTGTATACCTTTTATCGGTATAACATGAATTTGTTCAATCCGGCCTACGCAGGGTCGCACGAAGGTCCCGAGTTTGGGCTTGGCCTTCGAAGTCAATGGGCCGGGGTGGAAGGTGCGCCCCAAAGTCAAAGTGCCCTCTTTTCAGCGCCCCTTGGAAACAAGGTCGGCCTTGGTGTCAGTGTATTGAACGACAGGACATTTGTGGAGTCCCAGACCTGGGTAGGCATTGATTTCTCGTATGCCTTGAGATTAAATGATAAACAAATGCTCTATTTGGGCATTAAGGGCAGCGGAAACAGTTACAATGTAAATAGCAACGGACTGATTACCTACGGGGTGGGCCAGGATCTTAGCCTTTCTGGTATTGATTCCAGGTTTACTCCCAATGTGGGTATTGGGGCCTATTTAAAAGCCGACAAATATTTTATTTCCCTTTCGGCACCCAAACTTCTTAATGCGGACCGCCTGGAGGAACGCGATGGTAATGCCTATCTGGGGCAGGAAAGACTGCATGCTTATCTCATGGGGGGGTATGTGTTCAATTTAGGGGGAAATCTAGAACTTACCACATCAAGTATGCTTCGTTATGTGGACGCTTCCCCCATATCAATGGATCTTACGGCCATCCTGGATTTTGGACAACGGATCAATCTCGGTGCAGGCTATCGATTTGGAGAAAGCATTAGCGGTATGTTCCTCTTTAAAATCTCGAACCCCATAACCTTGGGCTATGCCTATGAGGCCGCCGTGCAAAACGAAATTTACAATATCTCGCCAAATAGCCATGAACTTTTTATGCGGTTCCAACTATAACAAAAGTTGTTTTATATTTTGGAATAATGTATCCCTTAGGGGCTATACTCCCCTTCCGATACCGATTGCAAATTATGGATCATAGAAATAACCCACGACAGGGGCTTCAGCTACTCTTTTAAATGGCTAACAACCAATCTTTAAGCGACGAGATTACATAAATCTTCGTCGATCGACATCACTTTTCATCCCCTTGTAGTTCACAGATATTAAAACTACATTTTAGTGCATTACATCGTCTTAGATATGCATTTAATCCGTTTTTAATCACTGAATATCAGTTATTTACATTTAAACGTGTCAATTTAGCGTTTAGTCGTTATTTGCGTTTTTCAACGGATTTTGTTTATCCATGGCCGTTTACTTTTTCGTCTTTTTCAGGTATATAGTTCTTTTGGGGCAGATTTTACCAAATCTTACAAATAAACATTAGAACCAATTACATCTGATAAGAAGTATGAGCCTATGGACAATCCCTTACTTTAATTTCTCGTAACACAAAAAGGTAAGACCTTCTCCTTTGGTTTCATAGTTTTCTTATCTGCCAAAAGCAATTTGAACTATGGTACAATCAAATTTAATTTACGGTCAAGAAAAATTGTCAATACAAAGCGTTTCTATCAAACTCGTTGTAGTGACTTTCTTTGTTATCGCATTTTTGGGCTTTAACTCCAAAACCTTGGCCCAAGGTATTTCCTCTGGTGCAACCTTCAACTGGTCCAACACCCAAAGCAATTACTCGGACCCCGCAAACCTGGAATCCGTGGATATCAACGGAACCATTTACAACACCTTTGTTGTTCCCTCTACCTATGAAATGACAAGAGTTGGTCCAGGGGGACATCAATACAACCATATTTGGAAAAATGGGACCAAGATCTTGGATGGTAGTAATAATCCCACTTGGGATGCCCTTGCCATAGAGGCATACCAATCCTTAAACTTGAACCACTATTTTGAATCGGACAGCAATGGAGATAACTTTTGCGAAGATTTCACCGCTGCAGCCACAACCGATGCACAGGTCCATACATTAACGTACAATCCGGGAATTCCTTCCAATCAAAACGGTATTCTGGCTGTTACCGAAAGGGGTGGTAATAACTGTCAATATTTAGAACTTTATGGTATCCCCGTAGGAGGTGGTGCCGAACAATTACTCGGAAAAACATTTGTAAGAACCAACAGCAATTTAAGAGGAATCCATCCGCAGACTCCTCCAGTTCCTGGTTCTGACTACTGGACAAGTGGACGAAATTATGACAATGGGCAAGTCATTGGAATCGGTCTCTTTACCTTATCAGATTTGGCTCCTGTTGGTTCTATCATTACCTCCATTAAATATTTTGCGGCGACTCAGGACAATGGGGACGGCAAATTTTTCTTAATGCAATCTTATGCGGTAGATGATACTTTTGATACGGAATACAGGGCCCAATTGGATGGGGATGTTTCTGCGAATGACAATGTACCCGCCAATTCCACTTATACCCTATTGTCGCAAACAGCACCTTTTAACGGAGACTTGACGGTGAACCCGGATGGTACATTCACCTATATTCCAGACCCTGATATAGCCGGGACTGATACATTTGAAATTCAAGTTTGCCTTCCGGCCCCGAATGAACTGGTCTGTAATTCATCTATGGTTACAGTAACGGTAAAGCCTGATAATTTACCAACGGCAAACAATGATGATTATACTGTTGATCAAGATGATAGCAATAGGATTCTAACGGTATTGGACAACGACGATTTTGGATTGGACGGTCCTCAGGTCAACAGCGCACTGGAAATTGCCGTGGGTGCCACAAACGGAAGTGCTTCCGTTAGTAACAATGGCACTTCCAGCAATCCTTTGGATGATTATCTGATTTATACCCCGAACCCCGGATTTTATGGAAATGATGAAATAACCTATAGGATTATTGATGCCAATGGAACAGAGGTTACCGCTTTAGCTAGAATTACCGTGGATAGGGCTCCGGTTGAGATAGCCATTGATGATGCCACCGCCTTGGAGGGTAATTCTATATCCTTTACCATATCTTCTTCTTATGATGTTCCAACCGATATTTTGATCAATTTGTCCTATACCGATATTACAACGGAGGCTGGTGATTATAACGGCGCCTCTACTATAACCTTTCCTGCAAACAGCAACAGCGTAACCGTTAATGTTTTGGCGGTAGACGATGATATCATCGAACCTTCGGAGGACTTTGAGATCCAAATAGCCACTTCGGCAGCTGTAATAATAACTGACGATAAGGGAATTGGATCGATCACCGACAACGACGCCGTGGCGGGAACGGGCATCTCCTTCCAGGACGACGACATCACCGTGGACGAGGCCGCCGGAACGGCAACGCTCAACGTGCTGCTCACCGGTAACGTCGCAGGGGGATTCACCCTGGACTTCGCCACCGCGGACGATTCCGCTAGCGCAGGGGACGACTACGCGGCAAGCGCCGGACAGCTCGCCTTCGCCGGGAACGACGGGGAACTCCAGCCCATTACCGTGACCATCAACGACGACGATATCATAGAGGCCACCGAGAGGCTCTTCGTGGACCTGTCCAACCTGTCCACCAACCTGATACCCATCAACGACGCACAGGCATCCGTATCGATCACCGACAACGACGGAGATCCAACTAAAGGGATAGCTTTTGATATCACGGGCATCGATGTAAATGAAGACGTGGGAACCGTCACCTTGAATGTGGTTTTAAATGCCAATGTACAGGACGACTTTACCGTTGATTTTAATACGAGCGACGGTACGGCGATCCATCCAAACGATTTTACAGACATAAACGGAACATTAACGTTCGGTGGTTCAAACAGCAACAATCAATCCATTACTTTGGATATTATTGATGATATCATTGTGGAAGACACCGAAAATCTACAGGTAGTCCTTTCCAATATATCCACCTCATTGGTAAATATCCTTTCCAATGACACGGTTACCATCAATATTATAGACAATGATGGCAACGAAGGATGGCCAGTGGATATCACCTTGGAGGCATGCGATACCATTCCCGATGTCGAAGTCATTACTATTGGTAGCGCTTGTACCACAACGGTCAATTTTACCGAATCCATTGCCGGACAAGATGATGGTTGTGCCATGGATTACACCATTACCCGTACATGGACCTTTACCGACTGTGTGGGCAATATAAGGGAGCATACACAAGTAATAACCATTATAGATACCCAGGCCCCTTCTTTTGTAGAGGCGCTACCTACGGATATTGTGGTTTCCTGTGACAACGTTCCGCAAGCTGACGTAATCACCGCCATAGATAGTTGTGACCCCAATATAACAGTGGTATTCGATGAGCAGATTACTGACAACGACGCCTGTGGTTCCAATTATGTCCTGACCAGGACCTGGAATGCGACAGACTGTGCGGGCAATCCAATTAGCCACACTCAGGTTATCACGGTGGAGGATAACACTGCTCCCGCTTTTGTTCAGCCACTTCCACAGGATATGACCGTAATGTGCAACGAAGTTCCTGAAGCTGCAATTTTGACGGCCTTGGATAATTGCAATGGCGATACCAATGTAGCGTTCGATGAAGTAATCTCGAATGATTCCAATTGCGCCATCGGGTATACCATAACCAGAACATGGTCCACCGAGGATTGTGCCGGTAACACGAATGTCCATAGCCAAACTATTACCATAGCACCTACGGGACCTATTATGGCGAGCGATTATGAAGAGGAGGTTAACCTTATCTGCGGTGATGAAATTCCGGAAATCCCACAATTGACCTTTACCGGTGGATGCGGAAACTATGAGGTTACCTTTGAAGAGGATATGGTATCCCTTTCGGATACGGAGGATTTTATGATCACCAGAATCTGGGATGTAATGGATTCCTGTGGAAACACGGCCACTTTTGAGCAGGTAATCTTTATTATGCAGCCGCAACCTGAGGTAGTAGAAATCGATATCTGCGTTGAGGATGATGCCATAAATCTGATAGATTATCTACCTAGCTCTTTTGATAGCAATGGTACCTTTGAAGTGATACTGGGCAACACCGTCCTTAATGGCAGTACGTTTGATCCCGCGAATTTAGAGGTGGGCGAATACCTTATCAACTATATTTCCTTAGGGGGAACGTGCAAGTACTACGTTGATTTCAACATCAATGTGAACAGCGACTGTGTACCCTGTGGACGCGATGAGATCATCGTATCCAACACCGTAACCGCCAATGGGGATAACATCAATGATATGTTTACCATTGAGGGTGTTGAATATTGTAACTATTCCTTTGAGGTGATGATATTCAACCGTTGGGGGGACAAGGTATACGAGTCCAGCGAATATCAAGACGATTGGGGAGGTTATGCGCCCAACAATGCCTTTGGAAATTCCGGCATGCTTCCCTCCGGAACGTATTATTACATCATTAACGTTAAGGATACTGATATTGAGCCCTTAAATGGGTATATCTATCTCGGTACAGGTGCCAATTAATATAGATAAAGGCCAGTTTAAAACTGGCCTTTTTTTATCGATTATCGAACAAATTTAAAGACCAAGATCCTTTTGGCAAAAAGAGCGATCGCCGTATTTGTCCAAGGAAAACAGCACTTTATCGAGACATTGGTTTCATGCCGATTTTTCAAGTGTATTAAACGGCTATATTCCTAAAAAACAAATAGTTCCCGTTGCTTTGATATAGAATTACAACCCGAATTCAGTCTAATTTTTAAAGACAACACTTAACCTTAATAGCATGAAACTTCGGCAAAAGATTACCCTGTTCATCGTAGTTGTTTTCAGTGCCCCGATCATGGCACAGCAATTACCACAATTTACGCAGTACATGTTCAACACCATTTCCGTTAATCCGGCCTATGCCGGAAGTAGGGAAAGTATGAACATGACGGCCCTGCACCGGAACCAATGGGCAGGACTGGACGGAAACCCCACTACAAGTACCTTCTCCTTTCATACCCCCTTGAAAAACGAGCGGGTCGGCGTTGGTCTATCCTATATTACGGACCAACTGGGATTTGAAAACACCAATTACGTTTATGGTGATTTCAGTTATACCGTGCCGGTTTCACAAGTGGCCAGACTATCGTTTGGGTTAAAGGCCGGTTTTACCAATTACGAATTGCAAAATCCTGATCCGAACGACCCATTTTTCAATGCCAATTTCAATAGCTGGAAACCAAATTTTGGAGCCGGTGTCTATTTGAGTTCCGATAGATGGTACGTTGGGGTCTCTTCACCCAGGATATTGAATACCGATTTGAACGATGGAGAGTTCGAAGCTTTGGAGCGTAATAGTTATTACGCCATTGGGGGACTGGTACTTGATATTTCCGCGGACGTTAAATTCCGTCCAGCGGTCATTACAAAGTTTACCAACGGCGCCCCGGCCACTTATGATATTACATCAAGTTTCCTGCTTTACGAAAAGGTATGGTTCGGTGCTTCCTACCGATTTAACGATGCCTCCAATTTTGGCGCCTTTATGGACTATCAGATCGCTAACAACTTTAGGATAGGTTATGCATACGACCTGCCCACGTCTACCATTAGACCCTATACCGGTGGTACACATGAGGCGATCCTAATCTTTGAACCTAGATTCTCCAAGAAGACCAATCTGTACAAATCTCCTAGATATTTCTAAAAACCATTCCCATGAACCTAAAAAAACCCTTTACGCTATTTCTTATCACTTTTTTTGGGATCACCGCGCTTTTTGGACAGACCATGAACCAAAAAAGGGCCGATGAATATTTTTACAAATTTGCCTATGCCAAGGCTATTCCAGAGTATGAGAAAATGGTCATCTCGGGCAAAAATGAAATCCATGCCTATCAGCGATTGGCGGAATGTTACGTAATGCTACGGGATTTTGAAAAGGCCATCCCCTATTTTGAACGGTTTATCAATCAACCGGAAACGCCCTCTACTTATTATTTCAAATATGCTATGGCTCTTAAAAGTGCCAACGAAAAGAATGAGGCCCTGAAATGGATGAAACGTTACAAAAAATTCCATAAAAACGATTCCAGACTGAAGCAGTTTCTGAAAGATGGCAATCTGGCATCGGTCGTTTTTAACAGTAACGAGCGGTACGTGGTGGAACCGGTACACTTTAACACCCATTACAGTGAATTTGGTGCTTTTGTCCATGATAATCGACTTTATTTCAGTTCAAGTCGGAAAGAGGCCGCCTCGGATGATGTGTACGATTGGAACAACGAATCCTGGTTGGACATTTACTCTATCGAAGAGGGCAGTACCATAGATGTACCCGTAAAGTTCAAGGGTGAGATCAACTCAAAATTTCATGAAAGCTCCTTAGTTTTCTCCACCGATTACAAGAATGATACGATTATTTATTTCACCCGAAACAGTTATTTCAACAACAAGGAGAGTTTTTATACCAAAAAAGAGGATAAGAAGGTTGAAAAGCTCAACAACCTAAAGATTTTCAAGGCGGACAAAATCGACGGAGAATGGAAGGTCACTCGTAACCTAAAAACCAACGCTGACCATTATTCCACAGGGCATCCTACCGTAAACTCAAATAGGACTTTGCTCTATTTTGCTTCTGACAGGCCTGGGGGATATGGTGGTACGGATATTTATTATTGTAAAATCCATCCTCGCGGAGGCGTTGGACTACCGGTAAATGCAGGTCCCATTATCAATACTCCAGGGGACGAAATGTTCCCTTTCATCAATAATGAGGGCCAACTTTTCTTTTCTTCCGATGGGCATGTCGGTTTTGGCCAATTGGATGTTTTCGCTACGGTCACCAATGATGCAGGAGCCGTTACCGATGTCATTAATTTGGGTAGGCCCTTGAACAGCGAAAAAGATGATTTTGGATATTATGCATTGGATAACGGTGTAGATGGTTATGTTAGTTCCAATAGGAAAGGTGGAAAAGGCAGCGACGATATCTATCGTTTTAAATTCATTCCCTCGCTGACTCTGGAAGGAAATGTGGCGGATGCCATCAACCTACAACCTTTGGACAGCGTTACCATTTCCCTTTATAATCAAAAAAACGGTGAACTCGTTGCTAAGACTACAACGGACCATAAAGGAAATTACCGGATGATGATCGACCGGGGACAAAACTACATGATCGAGGCAGTTCGAAAAACTCACCCGCACAAGCATGAATATTTTAACACTCAAACGGTAAAAAGAACTACCAAAACGGTGGTCCAGAATATTCTTCTGGAACCGATATTGGATGTTAAGGTATTGGCGGATCTGAACAAGATCTATTTCGATTTCAACAAAAGTGATATTAGACCGGATGCAGCCAGGGAGTTGGACAAGGTAGTTAAGCTGATGATGGAGACCTATCCCGAAATGATCATCAAATTGGAATCCCATACCGATCCCGTAGGAAGCCATGCATATAACGACAGGTTGTCCGAACGAAGGGCCAAATCTACCTACGACTATCTGATCGACAGTGGTATCTCACGTCATCGCATTATATCGTATAAAGGTTTTGGAAAAAGGAAATTGATCAACGATTGTACCGGTTTGGAAAATTGCGATCAGGAACAATTGGAACTCAACCGAAGAACGGAGTTCCCTATCGTACAACTGACCAGCAAGTATTTGGTAAAATCCAAATAGTAGCGTCAAAGGATAAAATAGCCCATGTTAGACTAACCAAAAAAAATTCTTTGCCCTGGGCCATGCTTGGATTACTTTTCAAGCATGGCCAAATAGAAAAAGCCGGACACGAATGTGTCCGGCTTTTTCACGCGGGACCACTCCTTTTTATGTCCAATCATTGCTCTTTTCCCAATAATATAAAAGCTAAACCACCTTCAAAACGTTTATAGGTTCACTTTTTCCTTTTAATTTTATCTTCATGAAAGCTGGCGCCTCCAGCGGTTGTTCCGATAATTGTTCATATACTTCCTCCGTTATAATCAGCTGGGATTTGTGTTCTTTGTTCAGTTGCTCTACCCTACTGGCCACAATCACCGCATTGCCAGTAACCGAATATTGTTTTCTTGATTCATTGCCCACATTTCCGGTAACTACATAACCCGCGTGTAACCCGATTCCAATTTTGGTTTTATGGATCAGTCCCGCATCGTTTCTTTCCTTCAGTTCATAAAGAATCTCCTTAGCCGCGGTAAATGCATTTTGGCAATCATTGCCATGTGATATGGGTGCTCCAAAAGTGGCCATGAAACCATCGCCTAATAATTGGTTTATGTTACCGTTATGATTCTGAACGGCATTGATCATAAACCCAAAAACAGTGTTTTGGTAATCAATCAATTCTTCGGGGACCATCTTTTCGGCCATAGGGGTAAAATCGCGTATGTCCAAGAACATGATACACACAAAATGTTTACCAGGTTCATCCGGGGAATCCGATAAAAGTTCCTGAGCCACATCGGCGGAAACCTGTTGGGTCAATAATTTGACAATACGCTTTTCGGCACTGACCAACTTGGACTTGGTACGATTTAAATCCCTAAAGGTTATGGTTAGTTTTTTATGTTGCTTTCTCTTGGCCTGATAGAGATAGAATAACCCTATGGCACCAAGCATGAGTACCGCTCCCAAGACAATGGAAGCATTTCTAATTTTGATTTCTTGTTGTTTCTCGCGCTCGGCCGTTAGCACATTGATATCTGCAATTCTCTTTTGCTGTCTTAAAAGAGCCATTTCGTTTTGTCTTTCCCGATTTTCAACCAGGCTATTGAGGCTGTCTTGCTTAATCTTTAAGGTAAGTTCTTGATAACGTCTGAAGTAGGCAATGGATGCTTCATAGTCCGCTTCCTCCGCAAAACGGTCGGCCAAGGATTTTAATTCCCGCTGCCGTACTTTTAAACTATCTGCTTCCAGGTCTCCGGGTACCTTTAACGTATCCAACAATTTTGGTTGAGGATTCCCCAAATCCATCTCAGCAACTTCCCGATCAGCAATCGCATCAACCAGATATTTTTGGGCTTCCGCATGTTGCTCCAATTCGTCGTAGATTTCCACAATTTTTAATTGTAATTCTACAATGCTTTTGGAATCCCCCCGATTCTTAAGTAGGTCAATGGCTTTCTCATAATGGGACACCGCTCTTAGAAAATTACCTTTTCTTTCTTGTGAAGCTGCCCTTTTCAGTTCTGTTTGTACCGCCAGGTCATTGGCGGTTTGGTTAAAGGTCCTTCCAATTCCAAGGTTACCCAATGTTTTGGACAAAATCCCTTGTCTGATTTGGGTCGAGTCCATTTCCCTAAACAAGGAGTCCAATACCAACTGTGATCGGATTTTAGTTGAATCCTCCCCTATATGTTCGGCAAATTCAATGGATAGCTCCAAATTGGTCTTGGCATCATAATACCGTTCCTTATCGAGCATTACGCGGGCCAATTGAAAATAGGCCTCAACCAATTGATCGCCTTCTCCCTCCGGAACTTGTGTATTGGATTCGGAAAATATTTCTTCCCCCAGTTGTACCGCAAGTTTGCCATATTTTATACTTTTCCTAGGGTTGATCTTTCTGTAATGTTGGGTCAGACGATTTAACATCTTTAATTTCTCGATGCCAAAGGTCTTCTTGTAGGATTCTTCCAATTCGGCAATGTCCGCTTCTTGGGCAAAGGAAAAATTGAAATAGAGAAGCGTTAAAAGAAGTGGAAATATTGATTTGAGCACTCTGAGAAAAGTTTAGTTTTCTTTGCATTTAAATTAGTATTATTTATCCAAATCTCATAACCGCCGATTTGCTCTTTATCGAAAGCACCATGACACTCCCGTTATCCCCCAAATCCGGAAATAAATCTTATCTTAGGAAATCGAAGATTCCTCAAAGGTGTCTGTTTTAAAACTAAATGCCTAATGGCAGGAGGTTCCATGAATGTCCGTGACTACCTTTATGAATTAAATGCACGTTAAAATAGTGATGATTCACCATGGTAGGGATCTTTGATGATACGAGCGGTTTGCTAACGACTTTGACCGATTTTACCAGTCAGAATCACCGAATTTTCCTCTTGAAAACTCTCAAGTTGTTTGACTAGTTAAGTCAAAATCATATCCAACAACAAAACTCCCCCGATACCGACAATCCCAACTATGGTCTCCATTACGGTCCATGTGGAAAGTGTCTCCTTTACCGATAGGCTAAAAAATTCCTTGAACATCCAGAAGCCGCCATCATTAACATGGGACAGCATTAAACTACCGGAGCCAACTGCAAGTACCATCAGTTCCGGAATAACGCCTGTCGCGCTTACCAGTGGTAGCGCTATTCCGGCGGCAGTAAGTCCGGCCACCGTTGCCGAACCTACACAGATTCGAATTATTGCGGCGATGGACCATGCCAAAAACAAAGGGGAAACATCGGTCCCTCGCAACATCTCTCCTATATAATCACTAACACCACTATCCACCAAAATCTGTTTTAATGCCCCAGCGCCCGAAATGATCAACAACACCATGGTAATACTGGAAACCGAATTGGAAATGGATTTCATCAATTGTTTCATTTTTTTGCCTTGGTAGATTCCCAATGTATAAATAGCTACAAGAACGGAGATCAGCATGGCAATTACAGGGTTACCAATAAAGCTTATGATCAGCTGTAGCGTATCACCCTCCGGAACGATATTAATCAACACGGTAGATATCATAATGAGAATTACAGGAAGCAAGGCAGTAAGGGTGCTAATGGCCATACCAGGCATTTCATTATCCTTCAGAATTACCGGGTTGTGAAACTCCTTTAGCGGTGTCGCATTTATGTTCTTTATCGTTCTTGCAAATAATGGTCCTGCAAGAACAATGGCGGGAATAGCGATAATTATTCCATACAATAAGGTTTTCCCCGTATCCGCACCAAACATACCAACTATGGCGGTAGGTGCCGGATGTGGGGGCAAAAAACCATGGGTAACGGATAATGAAGTAAGCATGGGTAAGCCTACGAATATTAGGGGCAAGCCGGTGGAAGCCGCTACCGTAAACACCAACGGAATCAGTATAACAAAACCTACGGAATAAAACATGGGAATACCAACGATAAAACCCGCCAGAACCACTGCCCATTGAATATATTTGAGACCAAAGGTATTGACCAACTTTGATGTAATTCTCTGGGCGGCACCACTATCCGCTACCAGTTTGCCCAACATAGCGCCCAAACCAATAATCATGACCAAAAATCCCAGTGTATCACCAATACCTTTTTGAATAGATAATACGACACTGTCCAAGGGCATCCCCTGACAAATTCCGACAGCAATACATACGATTAGAAACGAAATGAACGTATCCAGTTTTGCAAAAATAATTAAGACAAAAAGCAAAAGGATCCCGGCTATTATAATCAAAAGAGGCATAGGTCTAATTCTAAATTCAGGAATGACTACTAATAATTAATAAACCTCTAAAATAACCGTGTTTTAGTTTCCAAAAAAGTAATTCTAAGAAAGTGTTCCTATAGACACTACTTCACATGTACTGATCGGGTGGTGGGATTCACTCTCCGCATCCTAGAGGGGGTAGCAAATTAAAGCCAAAAACCAAAGGTTTTCCATTTACTGGTTTTTAGCTCGTTTGGGAAACAAATTTCAATCTCGTTCAAACAAAAAAGCCGAACAAAATTTTGTTCGGCTTTTATGGTCGGGGTGGCAGGATTCGAACCTGCGACCTCCTGCTCCCAAAGCAGGCGCGATAACCGGGCTACGCTACACCCCGAGTGGTGCAAATTTCAATACTTCAAATCCCAAATTCCAAGACCACCATCGTTGAGGCAGTCCGGGAGACCTACCCGATGTTAGGCGGGTGGAGTTTATCCGCCATAGCATTAGCTTAGGCGGGCCACACCCCGAGTGGTGTAAATTCCAATATTTCAAATTCCAAGACCAACATCGTTGAGCCAGTCCGGGAAACCTACCCGATGTTAGGTGGTCGGAGTTTATCCGCCAAAGTTGGCCTTCCTCATGTAAAAGTCGGCCTTCGCTTTCAATGGCTCAGGCCGACGAAGGCGGAGAGACTGGGACTCGAACCCAGGCGACACTTGCGCGTCGACAGATTAGCAATCTGCTCCGTTACCACTCCGGCACCTCTCCAAAATTTCAATTTAGTCCGCATCCTCAAAAATGCAAAGTTGCCCGAACAAAAAACATTTTTATTATGGCGGGTGCAAATGTAATTCTTCAAAGGATGGAACGCAACTATTTTAGGTAATTTTTTGTCCGTTATATCCGCTCCATTATTCCGGGTATTCGACCCGCAAATGATAGATATTGGTCAACTTCTGCTTGAACACTTTCTTGATCGTCTCAATTTCCTTGAAGGTGATATTGGCGTTAAGAAATTGATCGGCTTGCATTTGTCCGGAAATTATCTTGTCCACAAATTCATTGATTATGGGGAAAGTAGGATCTTTTAGGCTTTTTGAGGCCGCCTCCACCGAATCCGCCATCATAAGAATGGCCGTTTCCTTCGAAAAGGGGGTCGGTCCGGGATATTGAAAATCCTCTTCCAAGACATCATCCTGAACTTCTTGCTGTTTTCTAAAAAAATAATGGACCAAAGTAGTACCATGATGGGACCGAATGAAATCTATGACCCGATCCGGCAAATTGTTTTTCCGTGCAATTTCTATTCCATGGATAACGTGGTCGATTATAATTTTTGCACTATCCCTTGGTGAAAGGTCGTTGTGCGGGTTTACCTTCGTCACCTGATTTTCTGTAAAGTAAGTGGGATTGTTCATCTTCCCAATATCGTGATACAAAGCCCCTACCCGTACCAACATGGCATTGGCACCTATTTCATTGGCAGCGGCTTCGGACAAATTGGCAACCTGTAGTGAGTGGTGAAACGTACCCGGAGCCTTGTTGGATAATTCTTTTAGTAACCTGGAATTGGTATCCGAGAGCTCCAATAGCGATACATCCGATACCAGGCCAAATATTTTTTCATAAATATAGATCAAAGGTTGAACAAAAAGGGTAATCATACCATTTAGAAGGAACAGACCTAGGGTAAACCACGCAATATTGTCCAGATTCCCTTCGTGAATGATATGAAAGGCCAGGTATCCTATAATGTAGATCAGGGTAATCTGACTTACGGAGATAAAAAGATTGGCCCTTTTGTACAATTCGGAAACCGTTAGTATGGTAACGATCCCAACAATGGTCTGGAGAAAAATATACTCAAAGCTATTGGGCACCACAAAACCAAGAATTAGTACGGTAAGCACATGTGCAAATAGGCCCAATCTTGCATCGAAAAAGGTTTTGAGGATCAGCGGCAAAATACATAGCGGTACTACAAAAACATAGGCATCGTTGTATTTGACCATCAAGGTGGTCACAAATACCATCAATAGTATATTGAAGAAAATAAAAGTTACCTTGGTATTATTCTCAAAAATGGGTTTTCTGTACTTTTTAAGGAAAAGGAATAGCATCATTAATACCAGGGCCACAAGGACGGTGTATCCAAAAAGTATAAAATATTGATTGTTCGCGCTCCAGAGTTCGGATTCGTACTCCGCCTTCAACGAATTCAAAAGTTGTAGATTTTCCGATTCCACTACTTCGCCTTTGGCAATGATCAGTTTGCCCTCATCCACGGTTCCTCTGGTATACGAAATACTGGAGAGTTCCTCTTCCAACGCTTTTTGCGAAAGACTTTCATCAAAGGAAACATTCGGTTGGACCAGGCCTACCATCATATCTTGGAAAATGGTATAGGTGCTTAAAAGTTCCTTACTTCCCAAAACGGCACGTACAGTCTCCTCCGTATCCTGTAAGCGTTTCAGCTCGGTTAAACCAATTTTTCTGGCTTCGTTGTTTTTTACGAGGTAAATCGGGTCACTGGGTTTGCCCTCATTAGTCTTTTTCAGTATACCGTTCTCATAAAGTCTTTCCAGAATTTCCCTACCGACCTCCTTTAAACCAGGTAGTTGATTCTCATGGAAACCAGCTTTTCCCAATACCTCGTAAAACTTGCTATCAAATTCATCGAATACCGTATCCGCGATGCCTTGATCATAGCGATAATAGTCAATTTGCCCCTGCACAATACGCTTTTTTTCCTGTTCGATTTCCGCGTCGCTTTTTTTGATCGAAAAGTCGAAAGGGGCATAGAGGTTTTCGTATTGCCAAGGCTTCCCTTTCTGAAACTCATACTTGAATTTTCCCCCTTTGGGAAAGAAAAAGACAATGCAACATACGGAAAGCAGGTACAGGAAATACTTGTAAAATAGCGATTGGTTCTTATATAGACGATCTAGGAATTTTCGCATGCGGCAAGTATCTGTCCCAAAAATAGAAAATTATAAATTCATGCCTTGTCTTTTAAAAAGGCAAACTATAGTGTTGCACTTTAATTTCTTAATTTCGCATCAGCAAAAAATTCCCGTTATGAAGGAGGTTGTTATTGTTTCGGCAGCACGAACACCCATAGGAAGCTTTATGGGCGGATTGTCCACTGTTGCGGCACCCAAATTGGGTGCAATCGCCATTGAGGGTGCACTTAAAAAAATAGACCTTGACCCTAAATTGGTCCAAGAGGTCCTTATGGGTAATGTGGTACAGGCCGGAACAGGCCAAGCACCGGCTAGACAGGCCGCAATATTTGCTGGCATTCCGGATTCGGTCCCATGTACCACGATAAACAAGGTTTGCGCTTCCGGTATGAAAGCCATTATGCAGGCCGCACAAGCCATAGCTTTGGGGGATGTTTCCATAGCCGTGGCCGGAGGAATGGAGAACATGAGTCTTATTCCACATTATGTCCAAATGCGGAATGGGTTAAAGTTTGGGCCAGGCACTTTGGTAGATGGCATGCAGCGGGATGGTTTGGTGGATGCCTACGATCAGAATGCGATGGGGGTTTGTGCGGATGCTTGTGCATCCAAGTACGAATTTAGTCGTGAAGACCAAGATGCTTTTGCCATACAATCATACCAAAGGTCCACGGAGGCATGGAAATCCGGTAAATTTGCGGATGAAGTGGTTCCAGTAACGGTGCCCCAACGCCGGGGCGAGCCGATTGTAATACAAGAGGACGAGGAATATACAAAAGTTAAATTAGAGAAAATCCCTGCCCTAAGACCGGCATTTACCAAAGATGGTACGGTTACCGCAGCCAATGCTTCAACGATTAATGATGGCGCGGCCGCCCTCGTCTTGATGAGCCTGGAACAGGCCAAGGAATTGGATCTTAAACCTCTAGCATCCATTAAAGGCTACGCAGACGCGGCCCAGGAACCCAAATGGTTTACCACCGCACCAGCGAAAGCGCTGCCCAAGGCGTTGGCAAAGGCTGAAATCTCCTTGGAGGAAATCGATTATTTTGAATTTAACGAAGCTTTTGCCGTTGTAGGTTTGGCCAATATGAAGTTATTGGGATTAAAGGACGCTAGGGTCAATGTTAATGGTGGTGCAGTGTCCCTTGGCCATCCCCTGGGATGTTCCGGAGCTCGGATTACGGTTACCCTACTCCACGTTTTGGCACAAAGAAACGGCAAATTCGGTGCAGCGGCCATTTGCAATGGTGGCGGTGGGGCTTCCGCGCTTGTCCTGGAGCGAATAAGTTAATACATCCACCAACCTATGCCCATGCAGTACGGTATTTGTCACCTTAGTATTATCGCCATAAAAACTTTGGCCGACGATACTTCCCCAATGATTTCACAGTTGTTATATGGCGAACACTTCAAGGTATTGGAGCAACGAAAATTCTGGAGCAAAATCCGCAATGCGTTCGATGGTTTCGAGGGGTGGGTAAGCAACAATCAAATTACCTTAATAGACGAGGCGGAATATAAAAAGCTTGATGATTCCAAAACACCTTCCTATAGTTCGGACCTCATTTCCTATTTGACCACGGAAAATTCGGCACTGATGCCCGTTATATTGGGATCGGTGATAAGCCATACCCCGACTCTACCGTTCCACTTTGAAGGTGCTTTTTTTGAGGGTAAAAAAGAAAAGTCCAGATTGATCGAAATTGCTTTGATGTACCTGAACGCCCCCTACCTATTGGGCGGAAAAACCCCTTTTGGTTTGGATTGCTCTGGTTTTACCCAGTCCGTATATAGGCTTTGTGGGTATGCGTTGTCCAGAACGGCCTTGGAACAATCCGGACAAGGGGATGCACTTAGCTTTATTGAAGAAAGCGAACCGGGCGACCTGGCTTTTTTTGATAATGCCGAGGGCGAAATCTTCCATGTGGGCATTATTATGAAGAACAACTATATTATCCATGTCCATGGCAAGGTCCGTCTGGACCGTTTGGACCATACCGGTATTTTTAATGTTGAATTCGGCAATTACACCCATAATCTTAGGGTCATCAAAAAAATCATATAAAAAAACCCGGTAAATAACCGGGCTTTTATTTTACTGATAAATAGTACTACCGTTGCAGCCTATTCCCCTAACAATTTTTTGATCCTCATGAAATTTTCATTATCCCCCATGGCCCCATAAATGTTCTTCAACTGGGTTAAAATTCCTTGATTATCTGGATTTTCCTTCAAAGCCTCTTCCAAAACCGCGGCCCCTTGGTTGAATAAATCATCCTTCTGTTGCTTGAGCTCTTCATAGCGCGCTATATCGGCCTTGGAGCTCCCCAAGGAATTCATCTCGTCTATCAGGCCGTTGCCTTCATTCACATAAGTAGTGGAGAGATTGAGTTGGGCATTGGTATATCCTGGATTAATTTCCAGCGCTCTCTTATAGGAAGCTCGTGCTTCTTCCAGATTCCCCTGCTCCATGTTTATGACTCCGATGTTATAATGGAGGTCAGGATTATCAGGAGCCATGGCCGCAGCCTCCGACATCAGGGTCTTAAACTGATCTTTGTCGCCCATTTTGTAATACAAATTCGCTTCGCTAAGCACTAGGTTCACATCATCAGGATTATCTGCCCTGGCTTTTTTGAACGCTTCAACCGCTTTGTCATTTTGTCCCAACTGGGTATAGATCAAGGCAGCATTCTTAACGATTTCGGCCTTCTTTGAAGGCGTAGCTTCGTCAATCGGATCTTTGTAGGTCCCGGACTTGATCATCAAATCGCGTTGCACTTTGTCCATGGCCTCGACCTGCCCAGTGGCCACATTTGTCGCTTTATAAACCAAACCGCCGCCATCATATCCGACTTCTTGTAGTTCGTCATAATAGGCCAGGGCTTCCTCATAATGACCCCCATTTACCGCACTACTTGCCGCGTAATAAAGATAAATGGTGTCCTGCGGGCTAATTTGATAGCTCATGTACAATTTTTCCGATGCCTCTTTGAATTTTTTGTTCCCATTGTCCTCAACAGCAGAGTTGACAAGATCGGCGGACAATTTTTTCAATCGTTGCTGAGTCTCATCGGTGTATTTGAGTTTCCCGGCTTCCTTTTCCACTTCAAGAACTTTCTTAAAGGAAACTACGGCATCGTTAAATGCATTATTATCTCCCTTTTCCGCCAAATCGGCCTCGGCCTTTCCTTTTAGGAAATAATATTGGGCCTGTACTTTTCCATCCGTTCCGGAAATCATTCCCGAAATACCGTCCAAAGCGGTCTTTGCAGCTAAGGCGTCTCCTCCTTTAAGGGCCTTTTCCGCCGCTTTTAGCTCGCTCTTTTGGGCAAATCCGACCAATGTAAAGGACATGGCGGCAATAAATATGATCTTAGTTTTCATTTTTGTATGAATTAAATTATTAGTGTTTATTGATTATTCTTTATTTTGATTCTTCGGAATCTTCTTTATCAATTGCCGTGCCATTCTCCATATTGACCTCAATATCAAGCACATTCGAATCATCCAATTCGTCCTCGTCCTTCATCACCTTGGCAACCGCCGCAATGGAGTCGTTGTCCTTTATGTTGATGAGCTTAACCCCTTGGGTCGCCCTACCCATTACCCTAAGGTCCTCAACGCCCATTCTAATGGCGATACCCGATTTGTTGATAATCATTAGATCATCGGAATCCGACACATTTTTAATGGCAACAAGTCCTCCGGTCTTTTCTGTAATGGATATGGTCTTTACCCCTTTGCCGCCCCGATTTGTGATCCGATAGTCATCGATGCTGGAACGTTTGCCGTAACCGTTCTCGGAAACGACCAGGAAGTCCTCATCAAAGTTATGGACGGAAACCATGCCGATGACCTCATCATTATCATCCGCCAAAGTAATTCCCCTAACCCCTGAGGCATTCCTTCCCATGGGCCGCGTTTTACTTTCCTCAAAACGGATGGCCTTCCCGGATTTAAGTCCTAGGAATATCTGGCTGGTTCCCGTGGTAAGCTTAGCTTCCAAAAGTTCGTCCCCTTTCCGTATTCCAATAGCATTGATCCCATTTTGTCTAGGCCGCGAATACTGTTCCAAGGAAGTCTTTTTTACCGTACCCTTTTTGGTGGCCATAATGACGTAATGGCTATTGACATAGTCCTCATCCTTTAGGTCCCGGGTACAGATGAAAGCCTTTACATTATCATCTTGTTCTATATTGATGAGATTCTGGATAGCCCTTCCTTTGGAGGTCCTACTCCCTTCAGGAATCTCGTAGACCCGCATCCAGAAACATTTTCCCTTTTGGGTAAAGAAGAGCATATATTGATGGTTGGTCCCCACAAAGAGATACTCCAAAAAATCCTCGTTTCTTGTGGAGGATGCCTTTTGGCCTACCCCTCCCCTATTTTGTGTCTTGTATTCGGTAAGTGGTGTTCTTTTGATATAGCCCGCATGGGAAATGGTAATGACCACTTGTTCGTCGGGAATCATATCTTCGATACTTAAGTCGCCACCGGCAAAGTTGATTTCTGATCGACGCTCATCCCCATATTTTTCCTTCACCTCCAAGAGCTCCTCTTTGATGATCTGCATCCTGCGCTCCTCTTTGTCCAAAATATCCTTAAGATCCGCAATGGTCTTTATAATCTCGTCATATTCCGAGCGCAACTTGTCCTGTTCCAGACCGGTGAGTTGGCGTAACCGCATTTCTACAATGGCCTTGGACTGGATTTCGGTCAACTTGAACCGCTCCATCAAATTCTCCCGGGCCTCGTCTGCATTGGACGATCCACGAATAATGGAGATGACCTCGTCTATATTATCGGAGGCAATGATAAGACCCTCTAAAATATGGGCCCTGTCCTCTGCCTTTTTCAACTCAAATTTGGTACGCCGTACAACAACATCGTGTCTGTGATTCACAAAATAGCGAATCATTTCCTTAATATTGAGCAACTGCGGCCTGCCGTTGACCAGAGCAATATTGTTGACACTAAAGGAGGATTGCAATGCCGTATACTTATAGAGGGTGTTCAGTACAATATTGGGTATGGCATCCCGCTTAAGAATGTAGACGATGCGCATTCCTTTCCTATCCGATTCGTCCCGTATACTGGATATCCCTTCTATTTTCTTTTCATTGATCAAATCGGCGGTCTTTTTGATCATATCCGCCTTGTTCACCTGAAAGGGTATTTCAGTTACCACGATGCACTCCCTACCCTGCACTTCCTCAATATTGGCCTTGGCCCTGATCTTTACCCTTCCCCGTCCTGTATGAAACGCTTCCTTTACGCCATCATAACCGTAAATGATACCTCCAGTAGGAAAATCGGGGGCTTTTATGTGGGTGATCAACTCATCGATTTCGATCTGCTTATTGTCTATATAGGCAACTGTACCATCCACTACTTCGGAAAGGTTATGGGGCGGCATGTTAGTGGCCATTCCCACCGCAATACCCGAAGCACCGTTGACCAGCAAATTGGGGACACGGGTCGGCAATACGGTCGGTTCTTCCAGGGAATCATCAAAATTCAGCTGATGGTCTACGGTATCCTTATCGATATCGGCCAACATTTCATCCGCAATTTTCCGCATACGTGCTTCCGTATACCTCATGGCCGCCGGACTATCACCATCTATAGAACCAAAATTTCCCTGGCCGTCCACCAGCATATAGCGAAGACTCCATTCCTGTGCCATCCGCACCATGGTATCGTAGACAGAAGTATCGCCATGAGGATGGTATTTTCCCAAAACCTCACCAACGATACGTGCCGATTTTTTGTGGGCACTGTTCGACCTAACCCCTAACTCGTGCATCCCGTACAGTACCCTGCGGTGCACCGGTTTTAGACCGTCCCTGACATCCGGTAAAGCACGTGACACAATGACCGACATTGAATAATCAATGTACGCAGATTTCATTTCGTCCTCAATATTGATAGGGATCAATTTTTCTCCTTCCGCCATTGTCAAAATCTTATTGTTTTAGTTCATTAAAAAAGCATGCCAATATACGGAAAATAGAGGGGTTTAACGCACCTGCCCAACACTTTATTCAATAATTTATCAACACTTTGGGGGCCCTTATTCGTTAATAATTAGGCTGTTAATTATTTTGTAAATCAAGGCTTTTTTCGTCATTTAGGACTAGTTTATCGAATATGGGTACGGTATTTGTCCAAGATAAGGCTAGATTTACTAATTTTATAGATGAAAGAAAATTTCTATGGACGACAATTTTTCACCTAGGGTTAAGGATGTTATTGCTTATAGCAAGGAGGAGGCCCTAAGGCTAGGACATGATTTTATAGGTACCGAACATTTGATGTTAGGGCTTCTACGTGACGGAAATGGAAAAGCGATCAGCATATTGGATGCCCTTGATGTGGATTTGGACCATCTTCGACGAAAAGTGGAGATTCTAAGTCCCTCGAACCCCAATCCCAGTGGTGTACAAAAGGACAAAAAAAACCTACACCTGACCAGACAGGCGGAACGAGCCTTAAAGACCACTTTCCTTGAGGCCAAACTTTTTCAGAGTTCTTCCATAAATACGGCTCACTTGTTACTCTGCATTTTACGGAACGAAAACGACCCCACGACCAAACTTTTACATAAGCTAAAAGTGGATTATGACGGGGTAAAGGAACAGTTCAAGTTTATGATTACCAGTGATGACGATATTGTTGATGCACCTACTTCGGAATCCTTCCCGAGTGATTCGGATGATGCCGCGGAAGGAAAGGAAAGTACGTTTGGCACGTCCTCCGGTACGGGCCAAAAGGGAAACAAAAAATCCAAAACACCTGTTTTGGATAATTTTGGACGGGACCTTACCCGATTGGCCGAAGAAAACCGACTTGATCCTGTTGTGGGCCGCGAAAAGGAAATAGAGCGGGTATCCCAGATTTTGAGCCGGCGTAAAAAGAACAATCCGCTATTGATCGGAGAACCTGGCGTTGGTAAGAGTGCCATTGCAGAAGGATTGGCCCTTAGAATCATTAACAAGAAGGTTTCCCGGATCTTGTACAATAAGCGTGTGGTTACCTTGGATTTGGCCTCATTGGTTGCTGGCACCAAGTACCGCGGCCAGTTTGAGGAGCGCATGAAGGCCGTTATGAACGAGCTTGAAAAGAACGATGATGTCATCCTCTTTATAGACGAGATCCATACCATAGTGGGGGCCGGTGGCGCCACTGGAAGTTTGGATGCCTCCAATATGTTCAAACCGGCACTGGCCCGTGGTGAGATTCAATGTATAGGAGCGACTACATTGGACGAGTACAGGCAATATATCGAAAAGGATGGGGCGTTGGAAAGACGTTTCCAAAAGGTGATCGTGGAACCTACCTCGGTGGAGGAGACCATTGAAATTCTTCAGAATATCAAGGAAAAGTACGAGGATCACCATAATGTGGATTACACCAACGAGGCAATCATTGCCTGTGTTAAGTTGACCAATAGGTATATGACCGATCGATTTTTACCGGACAAGGCCATAGATGCCATGGACGAAGCGGGATCGCGTGTACATATCGTAAACATGGATGTTCCCAAACAAATATTGGAACTGGAAAAGCAGTTAGAGGATGTCCGTGAGCTGAAAAACAGTGTGGTCAAAAAACAAAAATATGAAGAGGCCGCCAAGTTAAGGGACGATGAAAAGCGTTTGGAAAAGGATTTGGCCTCTGCACAGGAAAAATGGGAAGAAGACAGTAAGCAACACAAAGAAACGGTGACCGAAGACAATGTGGCGGATGTAGTTTCCATGATGAGCGGTATTCCCGTAAATAGAATTGCCCAAACAGAAAGTAATAAGTTGGCCGAGTTGCCCGAATTGATAAAAGCCAATGTCATCGGGCAGGACGAAGCCGTAGCCAAGGTGGCCAAGGCAATCCAAAGAAATCGGGCCGGTCTCAAAGATCCGAACAAGCCCATTGGTTCCTTTATATTCCTTGGGCAGACCGGGGTAGGAAAAACACAATTGGCCAAGGTATTGGCCAAGGAGCTGTTCGATTCGGAAGACGCGCTCATCCGCATCGATATGAGCGAGTACATGGAAAAGTTCGCCATATCCCGCCTAGTGGGGGCTCCTCCGGGTTATGTAGGTTACGAGGAAGGTGGACAGCTTACGGAAAAGGTAAGGAGAAAGCCCTATTCGGTCATTCTACTGGACGAAGTGGAAAAGGCGCATCCAGATGTGTTCAATATGCTTTTGCAGGTGTTGGACGACGGTTATTTGACCGATAGCCTGGGCCGAAAAATCGATTTCAGGAATACCATTATCATTATGACTTCCAATATTGGGGCAAGGCAGCTAAAGGATTTTGGCCAAGGAGTAGGCTTTGGCACTGCTGCGAAAAGGGCCCAAGAGGACAGTCATCATAAAAGCGTAATCGAAAGTGCCCTAAAAAAAGCCTTCGCACCCGAATTTCTTAACCGGATTGACGATGTTATTGTGTTCAATCCGCTGGAGCGCGAACATATCCACAAGATCATCGATATTGAATTGGACAAACTATTCGTTAGGATAAGGGAAATTGGTTATCATCTTAAGCTAACGGTTAAGGCCAAGGACTATATAGCAGAAAAAGGATTTGACAAGCAATACGGGGCAAGACCTTTAAAAAGGGCCATTCAGAAGTACATTGAAGACGCTTTGGCCGAAGAAATCGTCAACTCCAAGTTGGAGGAGGGCGATAGCATACATATGGACTTGGACAAAAAGAAAGATGAACTGACGATAACGATAAAAAAGGCGGAGAAATCGTCCAAGGCCTAAAACAGAAGTAGGAAATTTTGGATAAGGGAGTCATACTATATGACTCCCTTTTTTATACCCCAAATTGACATTGTAAGAAATAAAACACATAAAATACCAGCGAAAGGCAATATAAACGATATTTAAGCCTTTAATCTATTTTTTTATTTTTAATCTTGGCTTCCTTCTACTTTCGCTTCAGACACTATTAAACATTTGAGATGAAAGTGGGACAGCCTAAAAAGAAGACCGTAATTGTCCGGGAATATCAGTTGGAAATTGGAAAAATACAAGTTTACGATAATTATATGGTCTCGATTTTTGACGAGGGGGCGACCTTAACGTTGGAGCGTGCTTATCAGATTATTGGGATTTCGGAAATTCATTTTAGGGACAAAAGTTTTGGTTTTATCAGTCTACGTAAACATTCCTACGCTATAGACCCTACTATTTACAGTTATTTACGTGAATTGGAAAATCTAAAGGCCTTGGCCATAGTTTCGGTAAAGGAAGTGGACATGCACAATTTTAAGATCGAAAAGCTCTTCTACAAAAAACCCATGAAGTTTTTCATTGAGTTCAACAATGCACTTACTTGGGTCAAACAAAGGGTAAAGGCCAGCTAGGCGGCTTTCCTGAATTGGCTTGCTACTCCTGTTCTGAAGACCTTTCGCCCCTAGCGGTATCCGGAGGCGCCAACAAATTCAAATAGGCTTTCCCCATACAGGCAATTATATCCGAAGCAATCAACGCTTGATATCCTAAATTTTCCATTGCGAAATCCCCGGCACTGCCATGTAAATAGACTCCAAAAATGGCAGCATCCAAAGGCTGGTAACCTTGTGAGATCAAACCGGTGATGATTCCCGTGAGCACGTCGCCACTGCCCGCCGTAGCCATACCCGGATTTCCGGTAGGATTTACATATCCCTTGCCGCCGTAAATAGTAATGGTGTGGGCACCTTTGAGTACCAATATGCAATTATGGGCCTTGGCAAAGCTTTTGGCCTTTGCTAGCTTGTCAAAATCATTTTTCCAGCTTCCGATCAGTCGTTCCAATTCCTTGGGATGGGGTGTGAGTACCGTTTGGGGGGGCAACTTCCTTAATAAGTCCTTATGGGCGGAAAGTATATTTAACCCATCGGCGTCTATCACTAAAGGTCTACTATTTACGGAAAGAAAATCTGAAAATGCGCGGACCGTTTTGTCATTCGTACCCAGACCCATGCCTACCCCAATTGCACGGGGTTCCATACTAAATTGAATGTTTTGGATATACTTGTTTCCACTATCGGTAATAACCATTATCTCAGGATGAGCAGTTTGCAGGGAACGGTAACCACATTTTGGAGCATAGGCCGTAACCAGTCCGCTACCTACCCTTAGGCAGGCCATGGAAGCCAGCGAAACGGCGCCAATTTTGCCGTAGCTACCACCGATAATGATGGAGTGGCCATAGGTCCCTTTATGCGAGAATTTTTCTCTCGGAATGTAGCGGCGAAGAGCTGTGCGCTTACTAACGAGCTCGTATTCCGTTTCCGTGGCAGCCATAAACTCGGCATCCAAGCCAATGTCCAATATTTCCCAATTCTTGGCAAAAACCCCAGTTTCGGGAAGAAAGAAAACCAATTTGGGAGCCTGGATACTTAAAACATAGTCCGACCGAATTACCCTATTCTTCTGAGTTGCCGCCTGATGCAAAAAAAGTCCCGAAGGAACATCTATCGAGAGAATGAACGCTCTGGAATCATTAATGTGGGCCATTAAATTACCTACCCAATCATCAGGGTTTCTATTTAGGCCGATACCGAAAATGGCGTCCACCACAATGTCTTCCGGTCCCAATTCCGGGAAATCCGAACCTTTCTCCAGAAAAACGGGCCAAATTTTCCTGTCTTTTAGGCGTTCCAGATTGATGAGAAAGTCAGGAGAGCGTTTTTTACTGTAATTAACCACATAAACGCCCATATGGTAACCATGATCTTGCAAATGACGGGCCAATGCGATTCCATCGCCGCCATTGTTCCCTATACCACAAAACAGATGTATCTTGGTCTGGGCGCCCTGCATCCGGGCGTGGATCCAATTAAAAATCCCCGTAGCGGCCCGTTCCATCAGTTCCGTACTGGATATTTGTTGCCTTTCAATTGTTGATTTGTCCGCCAAGTAGATTTGTTCAGCAGTAAAAATCTTCATTCAATAAAGCTTTTTGTCTAAAATTGCCAATTCCGTAAAAATTTCCCCGAACGTTTGATTGGGTCATTAAAAGTACTACTTTTGGGCCTATCATAGAAGTATGCCTCCTCATATGACGGATGAACAAATGTTAGTTTCTTCTTTAACTACATATCGTGTTGCTACCTTGGGTACCACCACCCCTTTGGGGTGAATATTTCTATAATTGTCCGTTTCCTTTTTTCCATGCGTTAACCCATTCGCAAACTACAAGCAAATTATCAAATGAAAGTTCTCAAATTTGGCGGTACTTCAGTAGCCAATTCGAAAAACATAGCCTTAGTAAAGGATATTGTCTCCAAAAATAAGGACAGGGCCATTGTGGTGGTCTCTGCCTTTGGCGGCGTAACAGACTTGCTCCTACAAACCGCCCAATTGGCTTCCGAACAAGACGAAGCCTACAAGTCGGTCCTTAAGACCATCGAAAACAGGCATTTGGATACCGCCAAGGAACTGATACCGATCCATTCCCAAAGCAGGGTCTTAAGTAAGGTAAAAAGTGACCTGAATACCTTGGAAACGCTGTTGGAAGGTTCTTTTTTGATTGGAGAACTGACTTCCCGATTATCGGACAAGATCGTTAGCTACGGGGAACTACTATCTTCCTATATCATTTTTGAAGCCTTTAAGGAACAACATTTGAACGTAGCCTATAAGGATAGCCGGGAACTGATCAAGACCAATGAACTCAATGGAAAGGCCATAGTTAATTTTGAGATGACCAATTCCCTTTGCAGAACTTATTTTGAAACCGCGAAAAAAGGTGTAGTTATTACCCCAGGATTCATTGCTTCTTCGGAAGTGGGTAATTCCACCACCCTGGGCCGGGGAGGGTCGGATTATACCGCGGCCATCTATGCCGCAGCCGTAGATGCCGAAATGTTGGAAATTTGGACGGATGTAAGTGGAATGTACACGGCCAATCCAAAACTCGTGAAACAGGCCAAGGCCATTTCCCATATTTCCTATGAGGAAGCCATGGAACTGTCCCATTTCGGTGCCAAGGTATTGTACCCCCCAACAATCCAACCCGTACTCTCCAAAGGAATCTCCATACGGATCAGGAATACCTTTAATCCACAGGACGAGGGAACATTAATTACAAAGAACAGGGATGGAAGGGACAAAACGGTACGCGGAATCAGCCACGTGGAGCAAATAACCCTCCTGGCACTTGAAGGGCCAGGAATGGTTGGCATCCCCGGAATATCCAAACGTTTCTTCGAAGTGCTTTCCCAACAGGACATCAGCGTGGTTCTGATAACGCAAGCCTCATCCGAACACTCCATTTGTGTAGGTATCGCAGAATCGGATTCGGACAAGGCCATCCATTGCGTAAACACGGCCTTTGCCTATGAAATTGAACAAAAACGAATCCAACCCGTCATAGCCGAAAAGAATTTGGCCATTATTGCCCTTGTTGGCGACCATATGAAAAGCCACCAAGGTTTGAGCGGTAAAATGTTCAGTACCTTGGGGAAGAATAATGTAAACATAAGGGCCATCGCCCAAGGCGCTTCGGAGCGAAATATTTCAGCCGTCATTCAAAGCACGGACGTTAAGAAAGCGCTTAATGCACTTCATGAGGAATTCTTTGAGGAGAACGTAAAACAGTTGAACCTCTTTGTCATGGGAGTGGGCAATGTAGGATCGAAATTTTTAGATCAGGTACATCAACAAAAAAAATACCTGAAAAAAAATTTAAGGCTGAATATCCGAATCATTGGAATTTCCAATTCAAGGACCATGGTATTCGAGGAAGATGGCATTTCCCTCAAAGATTGGGAAGAACTTCTAGCCAAGGGTCAAAAAGCGGACAAGGCTGTTTTTTTTGACATGGTTAAAAAACTCAATTATAGGAACAGTATTTTTGTAGACAACACGGCCAGTGAGGAGGTTGCCTCTACATACGGGTCCTACTTGGGAAACAGTATTTCCGTGGTAACCTGTAACAAGATTGCCTGTTCCTCGAACTACGAAAATTATAGTACCCTAAAAGATTTGGCAAGGGCGTATAATGCTCCATTTCTATTTGAGACCAATGTTGGTGCCGGGTTGCCCATAATTGATACCTTAAAACATCTGATCGCATCCGGGGACAAAATCTTAAAAATCCAGGCCGTGCTCTCTGGAAGCCTGAATTTTGTGTTTAACAACTTCAACGATAAAACCACTTTTCATGAGGTGGTAAGGCAGGCCCAGGAAGAGGGTTATACGGAACCGGACCCAAAAATTGACCTGAGTGGCATCGATGTTATGCGAAAAATATTGATCTTGGCACGTGAGAGTGGTAATGTACTTGAAATTGGGGATATTGAAAACAAATCCTTTCTGCCCAAGGAAAGTCTGGATACCTCCAACAATGATGATTTCTTCGCCTCCTTGAAGAAATATGAAGACGATTTCCAACAACTATACAAGAATGCCCAGGCAAAAGCCAGTAAGCTAAAGTACGTGGCCCAGTTCGAAAATAGGACGGCCAGCGTAGGGCTACAGGAAATTCCCAAGGGACATGATTTCTATAATTTGGAAGGAAGTGATAACATCGTCCTATTTTTTACGGAACGCTACCCGGACCAACCCATGATCATCAAGGGAGCGGGGGCCGGGGCGGAGGTTACTGCGTCCGGGATTTTTGCGGATATTATCCGGATAGGAAATTTTTAACCAGGATGTCCAAAGTATACGGGGATACGGCACAAATGAATACGATATGAATATCGACCAAATCAGAATTTTTTGTCCGGCTACCATAGCCAATGTCTCTTGCGGTTTTGACGTGCTCGGTGTGGCCCTGGATGCCGTGGGTGACGAAATGGTGGTCCGTAAAACCCAAGAAAAAGGGGTAAGGATAACCAAATTGGAAGGACAGGACCTTCCTATGGAGAGCCATTTGAATGTCGCGGGGGTAGCCGGTTCAGCTCTGCTGGAACAGGTAGATTACAATGGTGGTTTTGAAATCGAGATTTATAAGAAAATTAAAGCAGGTAGCGGTATAGGAAGTAGCGCTGCCAGTTCGGCGGGCGCGGTTTGGGCCATGAATGAATTATTGGATCGGCCCTTTTCCAAATTGGAACTGGTCAAATTCGCCATGTTGGGAGAACGTTTGGCCAGTGGGGTAGCTCATGCGGACAACGTGGCTCCCGCAATTTACGGGGGTTTTACTCTGGTTCGAAGCTACGATCCTTTGGATATTGTTACCATTCCCAGTCCTACCCAACTGTTCGCGACTGTCGTCCATCCCCAGTTAGAGGTGAAGACCTCGGATTCCAGAAAAATCTTGAAAACCAAGATTACCCTATCGGACGGTATCAAACAATGGGGCAATGTGGGTGGATTGATCGCCGGGCTTTTCAAGGAAGATTACGACTTGATCGGCAGATCCCTAGTGGACCACATCGTGGAACCTATCCGCTCCATTCTCATTCCCGAATATGAAACTGTCACTTCAAAATCACGGCAGGTCGGCGCCTTGGGTTGCGGTATTTCGGGTTCGGGACCCTCCATATTCGCCTTTAGCCAAGGAGAAGCTACTGCCCAAAAAGTGGCATTCATTATGGAAGAAGTTTATGAAAAAGTAGGCGTCGATTACGATGTCCATGTTTCAAAAGTTAACACGCTGGGCATGCAAAAATTGGATTTATGAAATTCTATAGCCTTAACAAAAAAGCGCGAGAAGTTTCCTTTAAGGAAGCCGTAATCCAAGGTATCGCTCCAGATCGCGGATTGTATTTCCCGGAAAAAATAACCCCTTTACCGGTGGGATATTTCGAGGAAATCGATCAATTATCCAATCATGAAATTGCATTTAGGGCCATCCATGAATTTGTAACCCACAACATTCCAGATGAGGAACTGGCCAAAATCATAGAGGATGTCCTGGACTTTAGGTTCCCTGTGGTACCGATCCACGAAAACGTGGGGACCTTGGAACTTTTTCACGGACCCACCATGGCCTTTAAGGATGTTGGAGCCCGATTTATGGCCAGATGCCTTGGTTATTTTTCCAAGGAAAGTTCCCACGAGGTCACTGTTCTAGTCGCCACATCCGGAGATACGGGAGGTGCCGTTGCCAATGGTTTCCTTGGCGTAAAAGGTGTAAATGTGATCATTCTATATCCAAGTGGCAAGGTAAGTGATATACAGGAACGTCAATTGACCACCTTGGGGCAGAATATTGCCGCCTTGGAAGTGGCTGGCACCTTTGATGATTGTCAAGAGATGGTCAAAACCGCTTTTTTAGACAAGGAGCTTTTGGCCCATAAACAGCTGACTTCCGCTAACTCCATCAACGTCGCACGCTGGTTGCCCCAGATGTTCTATTATCTTTTCGCCTATAAACAAGTGAAATCCAAAAAACGGGAAATTGTATTTTCCGTACCCAGTGGTAATTTTGGGAACATTTGTGCAGGTATGGTGGCACAAAAACTGGGTATGCCGGTATCCCATTTTGTGGCCTCCACCAATGTAAACGATACGGTTCCACAATTTATGCGGACACAAGATTACCGGCCCAAACCTTCCACGGCTACCATTTCCAATGCCATGGACGTTGGTGACCCCAGCAACTTTATCCGTATCCGACATTTGTACGGGAGCGATTTCAAGGCCTTGCAACAGTATCTTTCCTCCTACTCCTTTACCGATGCGGAAACCAAAAAAGCAATACACAAGATTTATGGGGAAAACGGATATATCATGGATCCCCATGGTGCCGTGGGCTATCTGGGGCTAAAGGAATATCAGAGAAATAATCCCGACACTTATGGAATCTTCCTGGAGACGGCACATCCTGTAAAATTTTTGGATGTTGTGGAGGGTACCTTGGGCGAGTCCTTGGAACTGCCACCGCAGATTCAAAAACTGATGCATAGGGCAAAGAAATCCACCCAAGTGGCTAACTACGAAGAGGTCAAGGAATACCTTCTGCAGCACTAAGGCAAAGCTCCCTGAACCTATTCCTACTTTGTGAAAAACAAGCTTGGGATTGGTTTTCCTATCGCTAAATTATTCTCTAGCTTTGCGCCATGAAAACTATTGCTCTTAACGAAGTACATAGGGCTCTCGGCGCTAAAATGATATCTTTTGCGGGATTCCAAATGCCTGTTTCTTACGAGGGGGTAAACGCGGAACATGAAACTGTGCGAGATAGTGTAGGGGTCTTCGATGTGTCCCATATGGGTGAATTCCTGATATCGGGACCCAGTGCATTGAACCTTATCCAAAAAGTAAGCTCCAATGATGCCGCAAAATTGACCGTTGGAAAGGCACAGTATAGCTGTCTACCTAATGAAAATGGAGGCATCGTGGATGACTTGATAGTTTATCGGGTCAAGGACCAAACTTATCTATTGGTGGTAAACGCCGCCAATATTGAAAAGGATTGGGCACATATTGCAAACTATAACAAGGGAATCGGGGCCGATATGCGAAATATTTCCGATGCTTATTCCCTTTTGGCCATTCAAGGTCCCAAGGCTACAGAGGCCATACAACCCTTGACCTCGGTGAATCTTTCGGAAATCAAGTTCTATAACTTTGTTGTTGCGGATTTTGCCGGTATTGATCACGTTATTATCTCGGCAACCGGGTATACGGGATCCGGAGGGTTTGAAATCTACTGCAAAAACAGCGAGGTACAGAAGATTTGGGAGGAAGTCTTCAAAGCCGGGGCACCATTTGGAATAAAGCCCATTGGACTGGCCGCACGCGATACATTGCGTCTGGAAATGGGGTATTGTCTCTATGGCAACGATATAGATGACACCACATCTCCTATTGCCGCCGGCCTGGGATGGATTACTAAATTCAGCAAGGACTTTGTGAATTCGGATAGCTTGGCCGAGGAAAAAAGGATCGGTCCAAAACGTAAGCTTATTGGTTTTGAATTGGGCGACCGTGGCATTCCCCGTCAGGGTTATGATATCCTGGATGAAAATCATTCGAAAATCGGCAGGGTAACCTCTGGGACCATGTCCCCTTCTTTGGGTAAAGGAATAGGTCTTGGATACGTTCCCACGGAGCTGTCGGAGGTAGGGAGCAAAATATATGTCCAAATCCGAAAGAACACCGTACCGGCCACCGTGGTAAAACTCCCTTTTTTCAAGCCTTAATGATCGATTACCAAAATATTGTTCAAACCATCGCTGCCAACTGTCTGGCTTCCAAGGAAAGAGGAACGGTAGCCTCTTATATTCCGGAGCTGGGCAAAATAGACCCCTTCAAATTTGGCATCCATTTGGTGGACGGCCATAAAAATAACTATCGGGCGGGCCACTCCGACGAGCCTTTCTCCATACAAAGTATTTCCAAGGTGCTCTCCTTGGCCATGGCATTTTCCATAGTGGACAATGATTTGCTTAAACGGGTGGATGTAGAACCATCGGGTGACCCATTTAACCATCTATCCCTGTTGGAATTTGAGAACGGTATTCCCCGAAATCCGTTGATCAATGCCGGGGCCCTGGTAGTAGCGGATGTCCTGGTTTCCCAACTTGGGAATCCCAAACGGGACTTTTTACAATTTGTTCGGGATTTGACCAACGATCAGAGCATTGACTATGACCAAGAAGTGGCCCAATCCGAGAAGCGGACAGGGTTCAAGAACTATGCGGCGGCCCATTTATTAAAATCATATGGCAACTTGGACAATGCCGTGGAAACCGTACTCGATTTTTACTTTCATCAATGTGCGATTGCCATGGACTGCGGGCAGCTGACCAAAGCTTTTTATATGTTCATGAACCGGGGTATTTGTCAAAGAAAACGAACTTATTTGACGGAACGTCAGGTTAAACGGATCAATGCCATAATGCTGACCTGCGGTTTTTATGATGAAGCGGGGGAATTTGCCTTTGAAGTCGGTCTGCCAGGAAAAAGTGGTGTAGGAGGTGGAATTGTTGCCTTGTTGCCCGGAACATATTGCGTGGCCGTTTGGTCCCCGGGACTCAATGCCAAGGGAAATTCCAAGTTGGGAATGGAAGCATTGGAAAAACTGACCACGGCAACCCATCAATCAATCTTTTAGGTTTGGAGTCGAAACGAGTTTTAATTCTAGGTGCCAGCGGATTTTTGGGAAATGCTATTTACCGGGAACTCTGTAATTATTTCGACACCTATGGCACTTATTTCACCGCCCGAAGAACCTACGGGGACAATCACAAGTTCTTCAAATACGATATGGAAGAGGACGATGTATTCCATGTCCTGGAAAAGGTGCGCCCCCAATATATTATCTCCGCTGTACGGGGCAATTTTGCCTCCCAGATACTCATGCACCAGCACATTGTGGAATACGTGCTACGTCATGATTGCGCACTACATTTTCTGTCCTCTGCGAACGTCTTTGACGCTTATAGCAAATACCCATCCTATGAGTACGACAAAACGCTGTCCGAGAGCATTTATGGAAGGTTGAAAATAAAAATCGAAAATATGTTGCTAAGGCTTCCCAAAAAGAAGATGGCCATTTTAAGGGTGCCTATGGTCTTTGGAAACTCGTCCCCCCGTATAAAGGAAATTAAAAAGACCATTTGGAAAAATGAACCCATTGAAGTCTTTCCCAATCTTGTGGTGAACGTAACCAATTATGATAAACTGATGCAGCAGGTCCATTACCTGATCAATCGGGACAAAAAGGGCGTCTATCATTTAGGGAGTGCGGACTTGGTACATCATGATGAATTTATACGCGAAATCGTTGATCGCATTGGGAATTTCAATCCAATCTACAAGCGTGTTTATACCACAAATGAAGAGCGTTACCTGGCCGTATTGCCCAAGGACAACAAATTGCCTAAAAATTTAAGGTTTGGTTATCAAGAGATTATCGATCACCATATCCTTAGTTGATCATCTTCCTACGGTTATTTTTTGTTTAAATTTTCTATCATCCCTGCGAGCCTGGCCTCAATTATTTATTTTTAGGGGTATACAAAAACTATCATCATGGAAAAACTATCGGAACGGACCATAGCGGAACGTCTGGAAAAATTTGAACGATGGACCTACAAGGAGGGAGCTATTGAAGCCACCTTTACATTCAAGGACTTTAGACAGTCGTTTTCGACTATGACGCATATCGCCTTTGAATGCGAGGTACAGAATCACCATCCAGAATGGACCAATGTTTATAACTCCCTAATCATAAGGCTCTCCACCCATGATGCCGGAGGCGTAACGGAAAAGGACTTTCAGCTCGCCTATAGTATTGAGAAAATAATCGCCTAAAGGTCCGCTATGGATTTCCCTTGTCACCGGGTTTAAATTTGTTAAATTTGCCTATTATTTTACACAAAACTTAGGCAATGGGAAGAGCTTTTGAATTTAGGAAAGCACGTAAAATGAAGCGTTGGGCGGCCATGTCCAAGGCATTTACCCGAATAGGTAAGGATATCGTTATAGCCGTAAAGGAAGGGGGGGCGGATCCGGACGCAAATGCCCGATTGCGGGCGGTAATCCAGAACGCCAAGTCCGTCAATATGCCCAAGGAAAACATTGAACGGGCCATAAAAAGGGCATCGGACAAGAACTTAGGGGATTATAAGGAAGTACTTTTTGAGGGATATGCCCCTCATGGTATCGCCATTCTTATTGAGACCGCTACGGACAACAATACCCGAACCGTTGCCAACATCCGGAGTTACTTCAATAAATGTGATGGTAGTCTGGGAACTTCAGGTTCAGTGGAGTTCATGTTCGATCATACCTGTAATTTCCGAATTAATGGGGAAGGACTGGATGCCGAGGAACTGGAATTGGATATGATCGATTTTGGCGCGGAAGAAGTGTTTGTGGACGATGATGGCATTTTGATTTATGCGCCCTTTGAAAGTTTTGGATCGATCCAAAAGGAATTGGAGCATCGAGGTATCGAAATCTTATCTTCCGGGTTTGAAAGAATTCCACAAGTTACCAAGGAACTGAACGAGGAAGAAGCCGCCGACGTGGAAAAACTCTTGGAAAAGATAGAAGAGGACGATGATGTACAAAACGTATATCACACCATGAAGGAGTAAATCACTTGCAATTTGATCTATTTTTTAGCGTTTTGTAAATAAGTCAAACAACAAACGACTTATCCGTAAAATAGATTATGCGCACATCTTTTATCCTTGCCTTTTTATTATGCAACTTCGCCATAGGTCGAGGCCAGGATATGAATCCTGATACATTGGGAGAACTCATTGAATCGGTTACGGATACTTTGGAGACCACCGGAAATTCGTTTCGATTTGTGTACAAGGAGGTGTTTCTTTTAACCATTTACGACGTAAATGCCAACCGGATGCGTATTATTTCACCCATAGTTCAACGCTCGGAAATTGATGAAGAAGAGCTTTTGAATGCTTTGGTGGCCAACTTTCACTCCGCCTTGGATGTCAAATATGCATTGAGTGATGAAATCATTTGGTCCGTTTTTACCCACCCCCTACGGGAACTGACCAATCACCAAGTATTGGATGCCATCGATCAAGTATATTTGGCCAACGTGACTTTCGGCACTACGTACTCGAGTACCAATTTGGTCTTTCCGGGCAATTCCAATAAAAGGGATGAAGCTAGACCAAAGAAGTTGATTAAAAGAGACTAACAAGAGCTGTACTCCGGTACCTTACCCACTACTCCCTTAAAAAATTTCTTATACGTCCCAAAATCCGATTTAAGATTATCGGTGGGATAATGAGGCAGCGAAACCTTGACTGTTTTACGGCCATAGTCAAAGGCTACCATTACAATGGGAACCTGCGCAGTTCTAGCAATATGGTAAAAACCCGATTTCCATTTTGCTACCTTCTTTCGGGTCCCTTCCGGGGAAAGTGCCAATCTAAACTCTTTTCGTTCCTTAAAAATTTTGGAAATAGCGGATACGTTATCCTTGTGACCGCTTCTATCGATGGGAGCACCCCCCATCCATCTGAAATACCAGCCAAAAGGCCAGGTGAACAAACTTTGTTTGGCTACATAGTGGATTTTCTCGTTCATAACCCGGCGCACCAATGAGCCCAAAAGAAAGTCTACCCAGCTCGTATGGGGCACCACGATGATCACGTATTTATCCAACTGGGGTAAAGACCCGATCAACTTCCATCCCAAAATTTGGAAATAAATGAATTTCGCCAATGGATTCATTTGATGAACAGTATAAGAAAATGCTATTGCCTCTCATAAAAAACTCCTGAAAACTGGAAAGTCAACGGGTACAGGGTCCTAGCTAGATTCGGCCATAAATAGATCTCAATTTTTCAGGTGTTGCTATAGAACGCCAATCAGGACCCAGAGCGTTCTCCCAAAGGGGCACCATACCCAACGAAATGCCAATCATGCTTTCATAGTCACTTTCGGTAAGACCGGAACATATTCCGGAAGGCAAATGTACTTGGTGCTTTTGCTTCATCTTATTAAAGAGTCGGACACCCTCCGGGTAGAATTCCTTCAAATGTTGAAATACCATGCAGTTCCCAATACCATGTTTTACCCCCAATAAATAGGACAGCCCATAACTCATGGCATGGGCTACCCCAACTTGGGAATAGGCAATACTCATGCCGCCATGCCAAGAGGCCATCATCAATTGGTCCCTGGATTCAGCAGGGGACAATTCATCCAAGTATACCTTTTTGCAGAGTTCCAATGCCTTTTCGCCGTAACTCTGACTAAATGCGTTCAAATAGGTTCCGTTGAGGGATTCTATACAATGAATGTAACAATCCATGCCCGTATAAAACCATTGTTCCTTGGAGACACCTTTGGTCAGGTCCGGATCCAGAACTACTTGGTCAAAAGTTGTATGATCGGAATTTATGCCCAACTTTTTTTCCGGCCCCAAGAGTACCGTGGTTCTGGAGACCTCCGCCCCGGTACCGCTAATGGTGGGTACACCTACGTGGTAAACCGACGGTTTGTCCACCAAATCCCATCCCTGATAATCAGAAGAACTTCCTTTGTTGGTCAGCAAAATGGCTACCGCCTTGGCCAAATCCAACAACGTCCCTCCACCAATACCAACAATTCCGGAGGGAAGTTCGTTAAACTCACTTTTTATCTTATGCACCAAAGCATCCACTTGTGCGGTTTTGGGTTCTTCGTCCGCGGAAATAAATATAACCTGGTCATTGAAAATTATGGGAATTCTAGTGGAAAGTGCCTTACCTTCAAATACATCATCTACCAAAAAGATAAAGGGCGCTTCAGAATGCCGGCGCTTGGGCATAAGTATGTCACCCAATTGGTCAAAACTACCCCTCCCAAAGATAACCCTGGGCACCATAGGGAAATTCCTGTATTGCCTTTTACCAGTGGTAGGTTTATGTATGCCAATATCTTTTTTAATCTCCATACTGCAATCTACAGATACTTTAGAATATCCTTTAACTGATTTATTTTGAGATAGGCATAGGTTCCTTCTTCCACGGAGACCTCCTCGTGTTGCCATGTGGTATGAAAAGGAACATGAACGGCTTGCGCGCCTATGTTTAAAATGGGAAGAACATCGGATTTGAGGGAATTTCCGATCATTAAAAATTCGTTCACTTCTATATTCAAATGATTCAACAAATTTAGATAATTTTCTTCGTTTTTGTCGCTTAAAACCTCAACATGATGAAAATAATTGGATAAGCTTGATCGATTCAACTTTCGCTCTTGGTCCAAAAGGTCACCCTTGGTCAGAACAATAAGGCGATACCTGCCATTCAATTTTTCCAAGACCTCCTTAACCCCGTCCAATAGTTCCACGGGATGGGCAATCATCTTTTTACCAAGATTCAATATCTCCGTTATCGTTGCTTGGGAAACGTTATTATTTGATAGTTCTAAGGCCGATTCTATCATGGAAAGCATAAAGCCTTTGATTCCATATCCATAAAGGTCCAGGTTTTTCATTTCCATTTTAAAAAGCTCCTGGTCTATTTTATTCTTGGTCTCATAACCTTCCAATAAATCGGCGAATTTTTCCTCGGTTTCCCTAAAGTAGGTTTCATTCACCCAGAGGGTATCGTCCGCGTCAAAACCGATTACCTGAATACCACTATAATCTATTTCCATTCTTCTTGGGCCCGTTTTAAGTCCTCCGGAGTGTCTATTTCTATGCCACTCACGGTCGTTTCTACCATTTTAATTCTTTTACCGTATTCCAAATAGCGTATGGCCTCGATTTTTTCCGAAGCTTCCAAGGGAAGCATGGGTAAACGTTGAAAATCCATCAACGCCCCTTTCCGAAACGCATAAACCCCTTTGTGTTTATAATAAGGTGGATCGATTTCACTCGCCCTATGATAGGGAATGGGGGATCTGGAAAAGTATAGGGCAAAGTTGTTATTGTCCACAACGACCTTTACCGTATTGGGGTTGTTGATCTCGCCTTCCTCCCGAATCCTTACCATTAGGGAAGCCAAATCGATTTCCATGTTATTATCGCCTTCAAATACTTGGAGCACACCTGCTAAACTTTCCTTATCGATAAAAGGTTCATCTCCTTGAACGTTGACAATAATATCGACATCCATGTCCTGGACGGCTTCGGCAATACGATCACTTCCGCAATCATGCTCCTTAAGGCTCATAATTGCCTGGCCACCAGCTTGCGAAATAGTATGGAAGATAACATCGCTATCCGTGACCACATATACGGCATCAAATAGCTGTGTATCCAATGCTGCCTCGTAGGTTCGCAGTATTACAGGTTTACCCATAAGGTCTTGCATCAACTTTGCAGGAAATCTTGATGCCGCATAGCGCGCAGGTATCATGGCAATTTTTCTCACCTTTAAATTGTTTAATTGGCCCTAAGTCTTGGCCCTCGGCCTTAACTTTCTATATATGCTAAAAACGATGATCAAGATGCCGATAACCAGGACGGCCGCCAATACAGGCGCAAAGATAGAGGCTGCGGTTACCGTAAGGGCAGTACCTGTTTCAATAGTGGAAACCACTGGATTGGCCAATCCTCCGGTAGAGGCCGTGGATACAAGCCTACTTGCCGCACCAGCTCCCTTTATTGCCGTGGCAGTACCACCACCCGCTATGATGGCCAACGACCACGTTACCACCGGATCTAAACCGGCCACTGTAGAAACCATGACCGCCGTACCGGCTATGGCGGCCAATGGAACTGCCAAGCTGTCCAAAAGATTGTCCACCCAGGGTAGAAAATAAGCAAAAATCTCGACCACCGTGGCCACTCCTAGGGTAATCAAGGCCCCTGTACTACCGATCCATTTCCAATTTTCGTTCAGCTCCCAGAGGTCCAAATAGGCAGCGAGACTGAGGGCGAACAACGGCAAAAATACCCGGAAGCCCACCGAAGCGGCGAGCCCAACACCTAGAAAAATACTGAGAATGGTTTCCGAGGTCATCTACTATCCATTTGGGCCAGGTAGACCGACCCCATTTTGTTACACGAATTTAACTCATTCGTTTCCAACAAAAAAATTGTCCTTAAAGCCAATAAGGAACAATCTTTTTTTGGCACGTGTTACGGCCGTATAGAGCCAGCGCAAATACTCTTTATCCACGCCGTTAGGTAAATAGGGCTGTTCCACAAAAACAGTATCCCATTGCCCTCCCTGTGATTTATGGCAGGTGATGGCGTAGGAAAATTTGACTTGAAGCGAATTAAAGTATTTATTGTTCTTAACCCCCAGGAATTTCCGGTATTTGGACTTTTCATGCGCATAATCCTTGCTCACTTCTTGATATAATCTATTACCGTCTTCATAGGACAACGACGGTGTTACGGCCTGGATGGTATCCAAAAGGAGTACGGTCTCAAAGGGTTTTTGGTCGGGGTAATCCACCATTCTTACCTTAACTTCGGCAAATTTAAAACCATAAAGCTCCTTGATCGCAAAAATTTCAAGCACCTCGATAATATCGCCATTTGCAATGAATCCGGCTTGGGAATTGGGCTTTAGCCAAAAGTAGTTGTTCTTGACCACCATCATATAATCGCCTACTGCCAGTTCATTTTCAAGGAACAGAATACGGCTTCGGATATTTTGGTTATATAGATTGGCCCTTTTGTTGGATCGGACAATAAAAGCGGTCTCTTCCCGACCATCACGAGAGTAGGACGCATCAATAGCCTCCTGGATTTCGTGTCCATCCATCAGTCTCATAATATCCCCATAGGGGGCTACATCAAATTGAAAGGAATCGAAAAAACTACCTTGTAGCTGTTCCCTTAGCAGAGTTGCATTGACCAAAATTCCCGAGTCTTCCGCTTGCCGCACCACCTCATCCAATTCTACCTGCACTACGTTCTTGTTATAATTAAGCGCCAACTTGTCCTGATCCAAAGCGGGACTAAGGGTCAAGTGTACCGGAGGTAATTGGGCCGTATCGCCGATAAGGATCAATTTACATTTATGTCCTGAATGGACAAACATGAGAAGATCGTCCAAAAGGGAACCATTTTCAAAGAGTTTGGAATCTGCCGGAGCATCTGATATCATGGATGCTTCATCCACAATAAAAATGGTATTTCGGTGCTTGTTGGGGGCCAAAACGAATTGGACCCCGCCCCCACTTTGTTTCTTCGGGAAATATATTTTCCGGTGGATGGTAAAGGCCTGGGCGTTGGAATAATTGGACATTACCTTTGCCGCCCTTCCCGTTGGGGCCATTAATACGGATTTTAGGCCCGTTTTCCAAAGACATTTGACCAAAGTACCAATAATGGTAGTTTTTCCGGTACCTGCAAAGCCCTTCAAAAGAAAGACGGTATCCTTTTCATCGGACAATAAATAATGTGCCATTTTTTGAAGTACAATGGACTGCCCTATAGTAATTTCGTACGGGAAGCTTTCTTTTAAGGTTGCGAAAAAGGAGGTACCGGATCGAAGTTTCATTGAGTCTCAAATATAGATAGGATTTTGTTGCCAAACGTTTAAAAACATGCAAAATGAAATTGAAGGGCCCTTCTACATTCCAAAGTGCCTGTGTTAATTTTTTCCATGAAGAGCATGGCACTTTTTTTACCCAAAATACGAGGTTTCCACTTACATTGAACCTTTGATATCCAAACATAAAAAATTAGGCAGTTTGCAAAAAAATTGTAGATTTGTGTTAACCACTAAATTAAATTAACACAGAGAAAATGAAGACCATAATACAAATTGTACTTTGGATAGCTTGCATAGGATTAGGGTATCTTATTTACAAGTCCGTTACCGGCCCGATTCAATTCAACAAGGTGAAGGTAGAACGTTTTGGCAAAGTCGTTTCCACCTTAAAGGATATCCGCAATTCCCAAGAAGCTTATAAAACGGTCAACGGTAAATATGCCAAGGACTTCGCTAGCCTTATCAAGTTTGTGGACACCGGAAAGTACGTTATTACACAGCAAAGGGACTCTTCTTATATGGAATATGATAAAATATACCAAATAGACCTTTTAAAGGAGGTAAAGATTATCGATACCCTTGGTTTTGTATCCGTCAAGGATTCCTTGTTCAAAGCGGATGACCGCTACAAAAGTATGATGAACGTACCCGGCGCACCCGGTGGCGAGAAATTTGAAATGAAGGCGGACATCGTCGAAAAAAGTGGTTACAAAGCGCCTGTTTTTGAGGCCAAAGTGGAAAAAAACGTCATTCTTTATGACCAGCCCAAGGATCTGCTGTCCAAGGAAAATACAGAAATCGGTGTGGACGAGGTAAATGGCAATGTCATTAAGGTAGGCTCTTTGGACGAGGTGAGTACAAGTGGTAACTGGCCTCCTATATATGATAAAAAAGGTGATCAATAGTCCCCAAGGATCTTCACAAGAATTTTTGAAACTGTCCATTCAAATTGGTTTGAATGGACTTTCTTTTTGCATTTTGGATACCTTGAGAAACAAGGTAATATCCTCGGAAAAGAAAACTTTTGATAAGGAACTCGACCCCCATAAGCTCTTAAACAAGGTCCAAGATCTTTTTGAAAGACATGCCATTACGCAAAAGGAATTTTCCGAAGTCGTGGTCATTCATCGGAACAAGCTATTCGGTCTTGTACCCAGGCCCTTATTCAATCCTGATGAATTATCCAATTATGTGAAATTCAACGCCAGATTATTGGCCAACGACCATCTGGAATTTGATGAAATTACCAGTTACGATATGGTCAATGTCTATGTGCCCTTCGTCAACATCAATAATTATGTGTACGATCTTTTTGGGACATTTATTTTTAAACATGTCGGAACCGTATTGATCGAATCATTGTTAAAAGCTCATACCAATGGCAAGGGCCCGGTTTGCTATATCCATGTATCCGAAAAGATGATGGACATGGTCGTTGTCTCACAAAAAAAACTATTGTTGTACAACAGCTTTCCTTTTGATACCAAGGAAGATTTCCTGTACTATCTGCTATTTGCCCTGGAGCAACTGGCCCTGGATACGGAGTCCGTGGTCCTACGGCTGTTTGGAAAAATTGAGGAAGATGATGAAATATATGAATTATGCCATCAATACATAAGACATATTTCCATTTTTGTCCCTTCCGGGACCTCCTTTCCATTGATAGATACCGAATCCAAGAATATTGATTTTGCGGTCTTAAATTCCCTGTAATGCGGATCATTTCCGGAGACTATAAGGGCAAGCGCATTTCGGCACCAAAAGGTTTGCCGGTACGGCCCACCACTGATATGGCCAAGGAAGCCTTGTTCAACATTTTGAGCAATAGCTACTATTTTAAAGACGTATCCGTTCTTGATCTGTTTGCGGGTACAGGAAATATTAGCTATGAGTTTGCATCTCGGGGTGCGATGCAAATTTTAGCAGTTGATGCCAATAGCCAATGTATTAAGTTTATTTCAAGGATAGCCAAGGAGCTCGATTTCAATATTACCCCCATTAAAGCGGATGCGATACGGTTCTTGGCAAAGGCTACCAAACGGTTCGATATCATTTTTGCAGACCCGCCTTATGATATGCCTTTGAACGATTTTGTAAAAATTCCCGAGTTGATTCTTCAGAACGGTCTGTTAGCGGAAAACGGCGTATTGGTCATTGAGCACTCCAAACATATGGACCTTTCACCAAGTACGGGCTTTTCCAATTCACGAAAATATGGCGGCAGTGTTTTTAGTTTTTTCAATAGTTGAAAAAACGCCCATAAACCTAAATCATTCCAGTAGGATAAAAAAAGCAGGCCATAAGCCGGATTCTGTTTCCATATCAAATGGACCCTTATCATTTATCTAGGCTTTCGGTTGCCCAAAAGCTCCATCCGCCTACCCTTCGGCTTGGGCATGCAACCCTCATAACGCCGGTATATGTGGCGTTTCACCGCATAGAGTTTACCTGATTTCACTACAGCATTATCTGTACATACTTTCTGTTGCACTGGTCCTTTCCCAAAAGCTTGGGAAGACGGGCGTTACCCGCTATGCCGCATTGTGGTGTCCGGACTTTCCTCCCCCAACGGTATTGGGGGCGATAAGGCGACCTGCTTGCGACAAAGGTACTCCAATTGTTGATAAAAATTAACGATATGGTACACAATCCAAGTATATCAAAAACCGCTATCTTTATATTTGTAGAAGAAGTCTATCGCAATTTATTGAACGCTATTGGAACCTTTCATTGTATCCGCCAGGAAGTACAGACCACAGACATTTGAAGAAGTCGTAGGGCAAGAGGCTATCACGAAGACTTTGATGAACGCCATAGAGCGCAATCACTTGGCACAGGCCCTACTCTTTTGCGGTCCTAGGGGAGTTGGTAAAACTACCTGCGCCCGTATTTTGGCCAAGCAGATCAATAAGGATGGGACAGAGCGGGACGAAGAGGATTTTGCCTTCAATATCTTTGAGTTGGATGCCGCATCCAACAACTCCGTCGACGACATTAGAAACCTTATCGATCAAGTGCGAATTCCTCCCCAAGTAGGGAAATACAAGGTATATATCATAGACGAGGTGCATATGCTTTCACAATCGGCCTTTAACGCGTTCCTGAAGACCTTGGAAGAACCTCCCAAACACGCCATCTTTATTTTGGCCACCACGGAAAAACAAAAAATAATCCCCACCATTCTTTCCCGATGCCAAATATTCGATTTTAAGCGAATTACCGTTAAGGATGCGGCGAACTATCTAAAGAATATTGCCTTAAGCCAAGGTGTAAATGCCGAGGAAGGAGCGCTCCACATTATTGCCCAAAAAGCGGATGGGGCCATGCGTGATGCCCTTTCCATTTTTGATAGGGTGGTCAGTTTTTCCGGCAAGGAGCTTACACGGAAAGCGGTTACGGAGAATTTGAACGTGTTGGACTATGACACTTATTTTGAGGCGACCGACCTGGCATTGGAACATCAAATTCCACAATTGCTTTTATTGTTGAACAATACCTTGGCACTCGGTTTTGATGGTCACCATTTTATTAGCGGCCTTGCCTCCCATTTTAGAGACCTCATGGTGTGCAAACACAAGGATACACTCCAGTTATTAGAAGTGGGTGAAATGGCCGAGAAACAGTATCTGGAGCAGTCCCGAAAAACTTCGGATAGATTTTTGTTAATGGCCTTGGGTATGGCCAATGAATGCGATTTGAATTACAAATCGAGTAAAAACCAAAGGTTGTTGGTAGAACTGGCCTTAATGAAAATCGCTTCCATAGACTTTGATGTAGAAAAAAAAAAGGCTAATGGATCCGGGTTAGACGAATCGTCCGATACGGGTATTGCCCCGGCCTCTTTTTTTAATGACATAGCCGCACCGACACCTAAACTACCGGTAAATGTTACTCAGGTCCCTACATCGCATGCCCTCGACAGGTTGGAACCACCTGGTTTGGATATGGAAACAGAAGATGAAAATCCCCTTGATACCCAGGTCGGGGATTTAAAAAATGATACCGTCGAACTTACCACCACTGTCGCAGTCAGCGGGTCTCCCAACTTAAAGAAAATAGACATAAAGTCCGCAGGAAAAAGGGTTTCGGGACTGTCCATCTCCAGTCTTAAGGCGAAGAAGGCGCATCATCTGAGTAAGAAGGAGGACACCGTTGAAGAAAGTGAACTCCCCAAGGAACCTTTTAGCGAGCAGGATATGCAGCGGCATTGGACGGACTTTGTTAAAAAAATAGACTTGGAAGGAAAAAAGATATTGGCTTCCAGTCTTACCACAGATACTCCCAAACTATTTGATGAATCCACCATTTGGATCGAACTTCCAAACGACACCATGAAAAAGGAGGTGGAGCGCGAGCAGTACGACCTCATGAACTATCTGAAGGAAAAATTGAACAATTATTCCATTCATCTTCGGATTACAGTAAACGAGAAGACCGCCAAAAGATTTGCATTTACCCCCGAGGAGAAATATCAAAAACTAAGGGAGAAAAATCCGGCCATTGATTTACTGCGCAAAGAATTTGATTTAGACTTTTGAGGCTCGAGAGAAGCGTATGCGTAATGCATACACAAACATAATCAAGGAAATAATAAGCAGGCCAAAGGCCTCTCTTCCTTCTTCGATGTTTTTAATGTCCCCTGTTCCTATTTCAAACCCTTCAAACTTCTGGGGAAAACTAAAAATAAAGCCCAACAATCCCAAAATGCCTAAAATAAGCGGTACGGAAAAGGCCAGTCGACCAAGGGCGAAACCAATGGAAACCAAAGCGGCCAAACCGTAGATCAACATCCAGAGTAAGGGATCGGGATCGTTATATTGAACAATAGCGGATACTAAAAACAATGCTCCGAACAACCAGCCAAAAATGGAGAAAAATAGCTTCACAAAAACAAATATACTTCTCGATCTCTTGAAATCTATGGCAATTCCTATTAATTTTGAAGAAATTAGTGCTAATGTTGGGATTACAATTGCCTACGGACCCCAGATGGGTCAATATTGTTGAAAAGAATATAAGTGAAATCTTGACAGATCACGCCTATTGTGAGCAAAAGGCTGCCAGTACCGCCATTTCCTTAATTGTTACTTTCCCTGAATACCCAGAATTGGTAGAGGAAATGATTGCACTTTCCCGGGAAGAAATGGGTCATTTTAAAATGGTCCATGACCGGATTATTGCTCGAGGAGAGACCCTAGGTAAATACCGAAAGGACGACTATGTGATCGAATTGATGAAATTCTTTCCGAAAGGAGGAAGTAGGGTTACCCAATTGGTCCATAGATTGCTATATGCCGCGATGATCGAGGCGCGAAGCTGTGAACGGTTCCGCCTGTTATCGGAACAGCTAGTGGATAAGGAGTTGGCGGAATTCTATCATAAATTGATGGTAAGTGAAGCTTCCCATTACACCATGTTCCTAAAATTCGCCCGAACCTATGGAGAGCGGGAAGAAGTGGACAAAAAATGGAAGCAACTACTGAACTATGAAGCTGAATTGATGAAGACCCTTGGAAAAAAGGAAACGGTTCACGGTTAAACTAAAAAGTGTCAGCGGAGCTTAGGAATTAAGTTTGTTCAAATAATAATCGTAGGTGGCAAATTGTGATCTAATTTTGGGGCTTCGGCTCTTTCTATAGGCATTGTCCTGTTTTTCCGAAAAAATCCTGGCCTTCAAATTATCGCTCCAAGAAATTTCAAAGGTATCGATCAACTCCTGCTTAACTTCCTCATCATAGATGGGGCAGCCCACCTCCACACGATAATCCAGATTACGGGTCATCCAGTCTGCCGAGGATATAAATACCTTAGGGTTATCCTCGTTGGCAAAAATGAAGATTCTGGGGTGTTCCAAAAATTTATCGACCACACTAATGGCCTCAATATTCTCGCTCATTCCTTTTACTCCGGGAACCAGGCAGCAAATACCACGGATAATTAATTTAATCTTTACCCCCGCCCTACTGGCTTCGTAGAGCTTGTCCACCATTTTGTAGGAAGTAAAGCTGTTCATTTTAATTTTAATATAGGCCTCCTTGCCCACTATGGCGTTGGCGATTTCATTATCTATAAGTTTTTGAAATGTGCTTTTAGTATAGTGTGGGGACACCACCAAATGCTTGTATTTATTAATCTTATATGTGGTTTCAAAAAAATTGAAGACCTTGTTCAACTCCTTTAAAATGGATTCGTGGGCGGTGAAGAGTGTATAGTCCGTATAAATTCTGGCCGTTGATTCGTTGAAGTTACCAGTGCTGATAAAACCATAGCGTTTGACTTCCCCTTGCTCCTCACGTTCCACTACGCATATTTTGCTATGTACCTTTAGGCCCGGCACGCCGAATATCAACCTGACTCCTTCGGCCTGTAACTGCTCTGCATATTCAATGTTGGCCTGCTCATCGAACCTTGCTTGTAATTCTATTTGAACGGTTACCTGTTTTCCATTTTTCACCGCATTGATCAGCGATGCGGCCACCTGGGAGTTGTTGGCCAAGCGATATACCGTTATTTTTATACTCCTCACTTTGGGATCCAACGCTGCTTCCCTTAAAAACCTGATGATGTAGGAAAAAGTATGATAGGGTGTGTATTGCAAATAATCCTTTTCTGCAATTCGCTCAAACAAACTACCCTCCATGCTCAGTCCTTTGATAGGAAGAGGGTCTACCCTTTTATAAAGCAGATCTTCCCTGCCCAAACTGGGAAAACCCATATAGTCCCTACGGTTATGGTATCTACCACCGGGAATTACACTGTCCGTGTCCTCGATTTTCATTTTTTCCTTAAGGAACATCAGTGTATCCTTGGCAATACTTTTGTCATAAACGAAACGAACGGGATCACTTATTTTTCGGGACTCTACACTTGAAGATATTTTCTCGATAAAGCTTTTACTCAAATCATTATCGATATCCAATTCCGCATCACGGGTAATCTTAATCATATGGGCGGAGATGGATTCATATTCGAACATGGTAAAGATGCTGTCCAAACAATATCTAATCATGTCGTCCAGGATGATAATGTAGTTCTTTTTTCCTTCTTTGGGAAGCACGACAAATCGATCGATACCCTTTGGAATTTCTATCAGCGCGTATCTTTTTTCCTTCTTCTTGTCTTCCCCACTGAGTACCATTTTTACCGCCAGATAGGCCGCGGTATCCTTGAGCATCGGGAATTCGGTAAGATCGTTAAGGATAATGGTCATGAGTTCCTGACTTACTTTTTGAACAAAGTAATTCTTGACAAACTCTTTTTGACCTTCATTAAGTTCCGTTTCCAGCAATAGGAATATATTCTGCTCTTTCAACTCGTCCTCTATATTCCTTAAGATATGTATACTGTCCGCCTGTTGTTTAATTACAATTTTGGTTATTTCCTCCAAGAGATCCTTGGCCTTTTCCCCACCCAAAACACTTTTTCCGGTCTTCCCGGCTTCAACAATACGTTTAACGGTAGCATAGCGCACCTTAAAAAATTCGTCGAGGTTATTGGAAAATATACCTAGGAATCGAAGTCTTTCAATTAGGGGAACGTTTTTATCCGCACTTTCCTGTAATACCCTTTCATTGAACAATAGCCAACTAATTTCCCTGTTGACATATTGATTTCCGGTTTTATTCATTCTTTAAAATGTTTTGGAAAAATGGTCTCCACCGTGGTTCCCTTTTCAATGGCATCCCAATGTTCGACTTTAAATTCCAAGTGAACCAACCCACTGGTAGGGACATTGTCAATATAACTATTTCCCAAAGAATTGGCAATATGGGTAAAAGCGTGATTGTGCCCAAATATCATTACGGTATCCACATCATCATTTAGGCTTCTTACAAACCGAATTACATCATCCCCGGAAAAATCATAGAGCAAATTGGAAAGTTCAAATTTATTGAAAGGAAAATCCATTTGTCTCAGAAAAATAAGGCAGGTATGAAGTGCCCGATTGGCAGGGCTGGAAAATACGGCATCCGGCATAATTTTCTTTGCCGCAAAAATGGAACTTATCAAATGTCCATCGTCTATTCCCTTTTGTTGTAGGGGTCGATCTTTGTCATTTACGGAATAATCCCAGGAGGATTTTCCGTGCCGTACCAGGATGAGTGTTTTCATTCAAAAAATCTTTTTATGAATTTCATGATGACTATGGAGCCAACCGTTCCATCTTCCAATGGAAGTCTTCTTGCAAGCTATACCTTATCCGATCGTGGAGTCGGTTGGGCCTTCCCTGCCAAAATTCTATGGATACCGGCCTTACCAAGTAGCCTCCCCAATGGTCAGGTCGTTCAATCTCCTTTCCGGCATAAGCTTTCTCCAGCTTCCTCAGCTCCGCTTCCAAAAACTCCCGCGATGGAATCACGCTACTTTGATTGGATACCAAAGCCCCTAATTTGCTGCCCTCGGGTCTGGATTCAAAATAGCCATCGGACAAATTTTCCGCTATTTTCTCGGCCTTTCCCTTAATGATTACCTGACGCTCCATATTCGCCCAAAAAAAAGAAATGCATACACTGGGATCAATTGAGATCGCTTGTCCCTTTTCACTGGTATAATTGGTGTAAAAGATAAAGCCCTCATAGGTATATTTTTTAAGCAGGACCACCCTATTTTTGGGAAAACCATCCAGTCCTATGGTGGAAAGGGTCATGGCATTGGTCTCATCAACACCCTCCGAGGCATCTACTTCATAAAACCATTTTTGGAACAGCTCCATGGGATTGTCAGATATAGAATCTTCCGTCAAGGCGCTTTTGCCGTAGGATTTTCGATATTCGCCTAAGTCGTTTTGTATTTTTCCCATGATTTAGAAAGTAAGCCATGGTAAAGGTCTTAAAAAGATGCGGTTCTGAAAAGATGAACGGGGGATAATTCAAGTAAAAATGGTATAAGTGAACCTTTGGGCACAGTAAAGGGCTAGAACTCAAATCGCTTTCCATCCTCTGCCAAAAGGACATTCGTAAAAATTTCCTCAGCTTCTGTCTTAAATGCTGCAATGGATTTATACCGTGTAGAATAGTGGCCCAAAATAAGGGTCTCCACCTCCGCCATTTTTGCCACGGTAGCGGCTTCCTTGGCCGTGGTGTGTTTCGTTTTTACGGACAGGTGTTTTTCAGCGTCCAAAAAAGTGGCCTCATGATATAAAACATCTACATCGGCCAGCTGTTGCGCTATTTCAGGCTTGAACCGGGTATCGCTGCAATAGGCATAACTCATGGGCTTTTTGGGATCTGAGGTAAGTTTATTATTGGCAACGATCCTACCGTCTTCCAATGTTACATCCATGCCGGTCTTAATATTTTTAAAATGTTCCCTGCCTATCTTATAAAAGGTCACGGCCTGCATATCCAACTTTCGTTCCGCGGGTTTTTCCCTAAAAAGAAAACCATTGGTGTATACCCTATGATCTAAAGGAATGGTTTCCACAATAACCTTATCGTCCTCGAATAACACCTCGGGTTCCTTCGAAAGGAGTTCATGAAAAATTAAGGGATAGTTCGTCCATGAGTCTCCAAGTTTAAGCAAAAGGGTTATGGCCTCTTTTATTCCTTTTGGGCCATAAACATGCATTTCCTTATCCCTGCCCAGAAGGCGGAAAGTGGAAATTAGCCCGGGAAGTCCAAAAAAATGATCACCGTGCAAATGGGAAATGAAGATATGGTTGATCCTTGAAAATTTTATTTTATTTTTCCGTAACTGCACTTGGGAACCTTCACCACAGTCGATCAGAAACATATGATTTTTGATTTCCAATACTTGGGAAGTGGGATTGGTAAGTGTTCTTGGTGTAGCCGCGTAGCAACCCAAAATATGAATCTTCATAGAATTAGGGATTGTGGATTGGCAGCACTGTTTTTCATATACCCAAATCCCGTTCTATTTCCTCCATTTCAATGATATCGTGAGCCTCCTGAAGGGTTGGCACCACACATATTTCATCGGGCAGGTCTTCATACGAAACCAGATCCGTCACCAGTACAAAGGATTTTTTGGTCGCCCTGTGCGCATTGGAAAGTTCTCGGAATTCCAAAATATCGTCCGCACTTAAGTCTGAAAAGGAAACAAGGTTAATGATGATATTGTCGTTCTTGACCCGGGGATAGGATTGGTTTAAATTTTCCAAAAAAGGTTTCAGGGAAGTATTTTCCTGATATATCAAGGTGGTATTCCCTTCCTTGTCAAAAATCATATTTCACTGTTTTATTTTGGAGGCTAGTAAATAAATTATGGCCATTCGTATGGCCACACCGTTCTCCACTTGGTCCAAAATGATGGACTGTTTGGAATCGGCTACATCGCTTGTTATCTCCACTCCACGGTTAATGGGACCTGGATGCATTATTACTATTTCCTTGTCCAGACTATCCAATAAAGATTTATTAACTCCATATTGTTGGGTATATTCCCTGGTGGTGGGAAAATAGCTAATGTCCAGACGTTCATTTTGAATGCGGAGCATGTTGGCCACGTCGCACCAGTTTAAGGCATTCCGTAAATTGGTCTCCACTTCAACCCCCAAAGATTCAATATGTTTGGGCAGCAAGGTCCTAGGGCCACATACCTTTACCTGGGCACCTTGGAGCTGTAGGGCAAATATATTGGACAAGGCGACCCTTGAATGCAGAATATCGCCAACGATAACCACTTTTTTATTGGCAACATCACCCAGTTTTTCCCGAATGGAATAGGAATCCAAAAGTGCCTGGGTTGGATGTTCATGAGCCCCATCACCCGCGTTGATGATAGAAGCATTTACATGTCGGGCTAAAAAAATACCCGATCCTGGATTGGGGTGGCGCATGACCACCATATCCACTTTCATGGAAAGAATATTGTTTACGGTGTCTATCAATGTTTCCCCTTTCTTTACCGAAGACTGCCCTGCGGAAAAATTGATCACATCGGCAGAAAGTCGTTTCTCCGCAAGTTCAAAGGACAATTTGGTCCGTGTACTATTCTCAAAAAAAATATTGGCTATCGTTATGTCCCTAAGGGAAGGTACTTTTTTAATAGATCGGTTAATAACCTCCTTGAAGTGATCGGCGGTTTCAAAAATGAGTTGGATATCCTTTTCGTTCAGATATTTTATTCCTAATAAGTGTTTTACACTTAATTCGCTCATTATTAATTATTTATCAAATAAATTACATCTTCCCCATCATTCTCCTCCCACATTACCTTGACTTTTTCCTCGTTTATGGCATCTACTTGTCTACCCCGATAGCTAGGCTGTATGGGCAAATGACGACTAAATCGGCGGTCGATCAACGTAAGCAACTCAATTTCCCGAGGCCTTCCGAAGGATTGTATTGCGGTAAGTGCGGCCCGTATGCTTCTACCCGTATAGAGCACATCGTCTATAAAGACTACTTTTTTGTCCTCCACCAGAAAATCTATTTTTGTAGAACTGGCCTCCAAAGGTTTGTCCCCCCTCCTAAAATCGTCCCTAAAAAAGGTGATGTCCAATAATCCGAGTTTGATTTCTTTTACCCCGTATTCCGATTGGAGTATCTTTTTTAGCCTTTTGGCCACGAAAATACCCCTTGGTTGGAGCCCGATCAGCACCGTATCCCTAAAATCCAAGTGATTTTCGAGAAGTTGGCAAGCCAAACGATGGAGAATGATGTTGATTTCTTTTGAGGAAAGTAGTACTTTTTGGCTCATGTATTAGACCGTCTACCCTTGGAAGGACAAAAATAGGGATTTATCCTTAAAGTATGGGGCGGATAGGACAAATACCTTAAGTGTCAGCTCGTCGGGATGTCCTTACCATTTTTTAATTTGGCCAGCAAACAAAGAAATTTTCTTTATAAACCCGGATTGGTCCGGTAAGAACTGAATCCTGAAAATATGTCATTTTGGAGAATCAATTAAAATCGAACCTTTATTGCTATTATACGGTTTTCCAAAGTAAACACCCCAGGGTTTCCCGAATCTTGGATGAGGTATAAGAGACCATTATTGCTCCAAGTTACCCTAGCAGTATGGCTAGATTCCCCCTTGTCCATACCCTAGTACCTGGGGTGATACTTAACAGTTAGCTATGAATTGGCAGCAGGACATAGCATACCAAACCACCTATGAAAACATGCCAACGGCGTATTTTTAATACGTTTGAAAATGCGTTCGTTAAGCCATAACCGTTTTACATGCCATTTTTTGGTTCAACCTGAATGTAAAAGTACCATTCCAAGGTACACGCGCCTTATACGTATTCGTAGGTACAACAGTGTAATAGCCAATGAGGGGAGAAATCGAAGCATAGGTATTGATCATATGGATTCATTACCTAAAAGGCGGCATCCGGCGCCACGCCTGTTACAGAACTGTAGGTTGGGATAACGTCCGGTCCCTCGACCCTTAGACCGTCCGTTGTTATCAACCTGTTCCATTTTCCCGGCCCCAAAAAGGTAGCCGAAGGGAATGCCAGGCGTTTTGCCGATGTTGCACGCCAAAAGTTACTTCACATTGTCCATTGCAATAGGAATGGCATTATCTTCGTAGTAGCCATACCCAATCGCCCTAAACAGATATACCAACGAAAAACAAGAGAACATACGGTATGACTACTATCGGTTTCATATTTTTTATTTATTATGGGCGAAACTTCTTTTGGAATCCTGTCAGTTGCCATCCGGATTACTTGAAGGCCCAACTATGGGATATTCACTTCAAATAGAGCTACCCAAGAGTTGTTAAATCTTTGGCCTTTTTGTGTGATCATCAAGCCCAAAGGCGGAATTATGGAAACCGCCTTTTAGGCTTGGATGAACAATTTAGGAAAACCAAACACATGCTTTAATGCATCTATATGTAGGGTTAGCTAGTTTATTTTACCAAGATCAAAACAATGAGAACATATTCTATACATCAGACCAAATCAACTTAGATTCCAATATTCCATTTATTAAAAGTAGTATTTTTTCTACAACAAATATAGATTTTATGTTCAATTATATCGTATTTATGTTGTGAATTCCACTTATTTGTACAGCAAAAGCACAATTTATGTGGGTCATAAGATTATAAGATTCCTTTTTTAATGCCCCAAAAGCGAAGGATCCGAAGCCCGCAACCCGTGGATTGTCCATTCGAAATCAGGGAAAAATCCTGAAAAAAAGTGGTTTGTTTCATAACTTCCATCCAATGTAATCCCAAAGCATACCTCAAAACAAAAAGCCCCGGCATATGCCGGGGCCTGTTTCTCCGCTTTCGCGAAAATTAAAAGTTATTGAAAGCTTATTTTATTTCTTTCTTTTATTGGCTTCCATCTTGTCCTTTAAGGCTTGTAGTTGCTCATTGGCATCACCAAGGGTAGGTTTGGACTCCTCTGCACTCGCCGCTGCCCTTTTGGCCGCCGCTCTTACATTTCGTCTTTCCTCTTCCTTGAATATGGCCGTATGACTTGCCACTACACGCTTAAAGTCCTTATTGAATTCTATGATCTTGAACTCTGCTTCTTCACCCTTGCCTAGCTTCTTACCATCTTCCTTCTCCATATGTCGTTGCGGAATAAACGCAGTGATATCCTCGTTAAAGTCAATGGTACCGCCCTTATCGACAATTTCGGTAATGGCCGCTTTGTGCACGGTTCCTTCCGCAAATTCCTTCTCATATTTGTCCCAAGGGTTTTCGGTGGTCTGTTTATGGCCCAAACTAAGCTTGCGTCCTTCTACATCCAATTCCAACACCTCTACTTCAATGGTATCGCCAACGGTTACAAATTCCGATGGGTGTTTAATTTTCTTGGTCCAGGAAAGATCGGAAATGTATATTAATCCGTCTATTCCCTCTTCCAATTCAACGAATACCCCAAAATTGGTAAAGTTCCTGATAATACCTTCATGTCTGGAACCTACCGGATACTTGGTCGTAATGTCCGTCCAAGGATCGGGCGTAAGCTGTTTTATACCCAAGGACATTTTACGATCTTCCCTATCCAGGGTCAGTACTACCGCCTCTATCTCATCACCGACATTGACAAAATCCTGTGCCGAACGAAGATGGGTAGACCAGGACATTTCAGAGACATGAATAAGACCCTCAACACCTTCCACTACTTCTATAAAGGCACCGTAATCCGCAATTACGACTACTTTTCCTTTTACCTTGTCCCCGATCTTGATCTCATCGCTCAAAGCATCCCAAGGATGTTTTTCCAACTGCTTTAAGCCCAACTGGATCCTGGATTTGTTCTCATCAAAATCCAAGATAACCACATTGAGTTTCTGATCCAGTTCCACCACCTCATTGGGGTGATTGATCCTGCTCCAGGAAAGGTCTGTAATGTGAATCAATCCGTCCACACCACCAAGGTCTATAAAGACACCGTAAGATGTGATGTTCTTGACCACACCTTCCAATACCTGGCCTTTCTCCAATTGACCAATAATTTCCTTCTTTTGTTCTTCGATATCGGCTTCTATAAGTGCCTTATGGGAAACAACCACATTTTTGAATTCATGGTTGATCTTAACCACCTTGAATTCCATCGTCTTTCCTACATACTGATCATAGTCGCGAATCGGTTTTACATCAATTTGTGAACCAGGCAGGAACGCTTCAATTCCAAAAACATCGACGATCATACCACCCTTGGTCCTACATTTTACAAAACCGCTTACGATTTCCTCCTTGTCATGCGCATTATTTACCCTTTCCCAAGCCTTAATGGTCCTGGCCTTTCTATGCGAAAGGACCAATTGGCCACTTTTGTCTTCTCGGATATCGATAAGGACTTCCACTTTATCGCCGATCTTTAGGTTCGGGTTATACCGAAATTCGTTCAAGGAGATTACCCCCTCAGATTTTGCATTAATATCAATGATAGCTTCGCGCTCCGTTAAATGGACCACTTTACCTTCGACCACTTCCTCATCCGCCGTATCCACAAAGTTTTCGGCAACCAAATCTTCAAATTCTTGAAGTTTGGCATCTTCCACGCGCTCGATTCCCTGTTCGTACTTTTCCCAATCAAAATTGTCCAAGAACTCCTTGGGATCTTGAACCTGGGTCTCTATTTGCGTTTCCTGTACCGCCTCGCTGGTTTCCTCCACCTGGGCCGTTGCTTTTTCTTCAGCCATATGCTGATCAAATTTTGTATCCCGGAGTGTTACGAGAGCTAAACAATACCACCGGAAGATGTTAAATAGTGAGTTTCTATCGTTTCCCTTTTCCCTCGACTCTTTGTAAAAAAGGACTGCAAAAGTACAATTTAAAAACGGTTTTGCAAACCGTAATTCCCCAAGTCCCGGACACAATCCGTATTTACTATTTTTTTCATCATAATATTAGTCGGAATCCTTATCTTTCAGTCTGTAATATTAACCATTAAAAGAGAACAACTATGAGTGCTAAAGCCAAGTATCAGCCCGTTTTAAGTTTAGGTGAACAATTGGGAATCAAGGATGGAAATGTCACCGAAGAGAATGGCATACTCAAAATAAAAGGGGAAGCCGCAACACCTTATGAGAAAAATCTGTTATGGGATAAAATCAAGGAAATAGGGGGTGAAAATCCTGCGGACATTAAAGCCAATATTTCCGTAACGGATAGCTCTATATACCACAAGCATACAGTAAAAAGTGGGGAGTCCTTGAGCAAAATTGCAAAGCACTACTATGGTGACGCCATGAAGTACAAGCAAATCTTTGAGGCCAATACCAATATTCTAAGCAATCCTGATCTTATACATCCAGATCAGGTATTGGTCATTCCCAATGCTTAAGCTTTCCCCGTTAAAACAAAAAAGGGTGCTCATGGGGCACCTTTTTTGTTTTTAATTATTCGAAGGGCAAGACTCAATAAACGCTCAAATTGCTCCTGTAGCCCCATATCGCTGTTATCAAAAGTTATGGCTCCTTTGGCCTTTCGCAAGGGGGAAAATTCCCTGTTGGAATCTATGCGATCCCTTTGTTGGACGTTTTTCAATATTTCTTCATAAGCCACCTCCTCTCCTCGATCCAAAAGTTCCTTGTACCTTCTGTAGGCCCTTTTCTCGGGAGATGCCGTCATGAAAATCTTTAATTCCGCATCTGGCAAAACCACGGTTCCGATGTCCCTTCCATCCATTACAACCCCTTTTCCCTCGCCCATCTTACGCTGAATTGCTACCAACATCTCGCGAATTTCCTTGATTTCGGCGATGTTGCTTACATATTTTGAAACTTCCAGGGTACGTATTTCCCGCTCTACATTAACGCCGTTGAGATACATCTCCGCGTATCCCAGAGCGGCGTTATAGGTAAAACCCAAATCAATTTGATCAAGCGCGGCTATCATGTCCTGGTCATCCAATTTATTTTCCCCAATAAATCCCTTTTTCAGGGCATAAAGGGTTACGGCCCTGTACATGGCCCCTGAATCTATGTAGATATAGTTCAGTTCCTTTGCGAGCTGTTTGGCGATGGTACTTTTTCCGGTCGAGGAATAACCGTCTATGGCAATAGTAATTCTTCCCATAGATCAAAAATAGGTAGAATTGTAGAGTTCAAAGGTGATTTTGAACGAATATGTCCTGATCCGGTTTACAGCTTTTTGGCGTTCTTTACCTTTGTGTTGGTCAGGGCTGTATCTATTACTTCATGCATATCGGTGACATAGTGAAAAACCAGACCTTTTAGATACTCTTGTTTTATTTCCAAAATGTCCTTTCTATTATCCTCGCAAAGAATAATTTCCTTGATCCGGGCCCTTTTGGCCGCCAAGATCTTCTCCTTAATGCCCCCTACCGGCAATACTTTTCCTCGGAGGGTTATTTCCCCGGTCATGGCCAAACTCCTTTTTACCTTCTTTTGGGTAAACAGGGATACCAATGAGGTCAACATCGTAATTCCCGCACTAGGCCCATCCTTTGGGGTGGCACCTTCCGGAACGTGGATGTGGACGTTATATTTATCAAAGACCTGTGCATCTATCCCAAATCGCTCTGCATTCGATTTAATATACTCCATGGCGATAGTGGCAGATTCCTTCATCACCTTGCCCAGGTTCCCTGTTATGTTCAAGGTCCCTTTCCCCTTGGATAGAATGGACTCGATAAAAAGTATATCCCCACCAACACTGGTCCACGCCAGACCCGTAACCACTCCGGCAACATCGTTATTTTCATACTTATCCCGTTCCAATCGCGCCGGGCCCAATACCTTCTCAACATCCGCCGAACTTACTTTAATGTCATAATCCTCTTCCGTGGCAATGGATTTGGCCGCATATCGTACCATCTTAGCGATCTGCTTCTCAAGGGAACGAACCCCGGATTCCCGGGTATAGCCTTCCACTATCTTTTCCAATTGTGGTTTACCTATTTTTAAGTCCTTTGAGGTAAGCCCATGTTCCTCCAATTGCTTGGGGAGTAAGTGCCTTTTAGCAATCTCTACCTTTTCCTCAATGGTATATCCGGTCACGTTAATGATCTCCATTCTATCCCGCAATGCCGGTTGAATGGTAGAAAGGTTATTTGCCGTTGCGATGAACATTACCTTGGAAAGGTCATATCCCATTTCCAGGAAGTTGTCATAAAACTCGTTGTTCTGTTCGGGATCCAGTACTTCCAACATAGCTGAGGAAGGGTCTCCCTGATAGCTACTGGAAAGTTTGTCTATTTCATCCAAAATGAAGACCGGGTTGGAAGTTCCCGCTTTTTTAATACTTTGGACAATACGTCCGGGCATGGCCCCAATATAGGTCTTGCGATGGCCACGGATTTCCGCTTCGTCCCGTAGGCCACCAAGCGACATGCGAACGTACTCCCGTCCTAGGGCCTCGGCAACAGATTTGCCCAAGGAAGTTTTACCTACCCCAGGTGGTCCATAGAGACAAAGTATCGGTGACTTCATATCGTTTCGAAGTTTCAGTACCGCCAAATATTCCATTATCCTTCGCTTTACATCTTCCAAACCGTAATGGTCCCGATCCAGGATGCGTTGCGCCCTTTTCAAATCAAACTTATCCTTGGAATATTCGTTCCAGGGTAGTTCCAGAAAAAGATCAAGGTAGTTTCGTTGAATGGAATATTCAGCAACTTGGGGGTTCATTCGCTGCATCTTGGCCAACTCCTTTTCAAAATGTTCCTTCACCTTCTTGCCCCACTTTTTGCCCTTGGCCTTATTCCGCATTTCCTGCACTTCCTCATCATAGGAAACACCACCCAATTCTTCTTGGATGGTCTTCATTTGCTGATGGAGGAAATACTCTCGCTGTTGCTGGTCCATATCACTCCTTACCTTGGACTGTATATCGTTTTTCAGTTCCAGCCTCTGCAACTCCATGTTCATATATTTCAACGTGGCCAATGCCCGTTCCTGTAGGTTGCCGATTTCCAAAAGCTCCTGTTTCTCCTTAACGTCCAAATTAAGATTGGAGGAAACAAAATTGATCAAGAAGGAGTTGCTCTGAATATTCTTTATGGCAAAAGAGGCCTCGCTAGGGATGTTGGGGTTGTCCTTGATTATTCTCAGGGCCAAGTCCTTTATGGAATCGATTATTGCCAGGAACTCCTGACCATCCTTATCCGGCCGTTCTTCCTTGGTTTCCCGAACGGTGGCCATCATATAAGGCTTTTTGGTCAACACCTCGGCTATTTCGAAACGTTTTTTACCTTGGATAATTACCGTGGTATTTCCATCCGGCATTTGGAGTACCCTTAGTATCCGCGCCACCGTACCCAGGGTATTGATGTCCTTTATATCAGGATTCTCCGTCTCCTCATCCTTCTGTGAGACCACTCCAATGACCTTGGTACCGTTGTTGGCATCCTTGATCAGTTTGATGGATTTGTCCCTTCCGGCCGTGATGGGTATCACCACACCGGGAAACAGCACCGTATTACGTAGCGGTAAAATAGGCAGGGTTTCGGGCAGTCCTTCATTACTCATTCTTTCCTCATCCTCTGGAGTCAATAACGGAATTAATTCCGAGTCTTCGTCAATTCCGTGAAAGGACATATTGTCAAAATTTGAAAATTTGGAATCTCCCATATACTTATTTCGGTCATTCTGTCACTGTTGGACAAAATTTTAGGTTCAAAAACTACACTTTTTAGCCCTGTAAGACCCTAGTTTACCGTCATTACACAGCTATGGTCCATTAGGCATATGCTTTACTAAACAATTGTTATGCCATTTCTAAATGGGGCAATCCTACTTTTTTTCTATTTTACTGTAACAATCCAAAAATAGGGTCATCTTTTACATAAACCGTCCATCTTTTGAGCCACAAGAGTGAACATATTGATGCTTTATTGCAGCTATGCCTTAAAGGGAACCAAAGTGCACAACTGGAAATTTACAATCGATATTACAAGGCTATGTACAACATTTCCTTGCGAATTGTAAAGGACAGTGCTGAAGCCGAGGATATCATGCAGGAATCATTTCTAAACGCGTTTACCAAACTGCAATCCTTTAAAGGAGAAGTGACCTTCGGAGCCTGGTTAAAGCGAATTGTAATAAACAACAGTATCTATCACTACAAAAAGCAGCAGAAAAAAAACGAGGTTGCTTTGGATGATATAATGTACAAGGTCGAAGATAATGATGGAGTTGCTTCGGATCATGCGTTTACCGAACTGAAGGCTCAAAAGGTGATGGAAGCCATGAAACGGTTAAAAGACAATTACAGAATTTCTTTGACCTTACATTTGATCGAAGGGTACGACTATGAAGAAATAAGTAGTATTATGAATATAAGTTACGCCAATTGTAGGACAACCATATCAAGAGCCAAGGAAAGCCTGCGACAAAAATTATTAAAAGCTGGATGATGGAAAACGAAAACTTGGAAAAACTGTTTGAAAGACTGCAGGGTTCCTTTGATGTAGAAGAACCGGCCGCCGGCCATGAGTTGCGGTTTTTGGAAAAAATGAACGCGGCCCAAGGGGTAGTACAATTGCCTTCCAAAAGAAAAAGCTGGTGGAAACCTTTATCCATTGCCGCTTCTGTTCTTGTGCTATGCACTTTGGGAATCGGCCTCTATAACAACAGTGCCACCACGGAGGACAAAGTAGCAGAAATCTCACCAGAGGTCTCCAATACACAGTTCTATTTTGCCAATCTTATTGAGCAGCAAGTAAGGGAACTGGAGAGCAAGAGTACCCCTGAGACCGAAAAAATCATTGCTGACACTATGGCCCAATTGAAGAAATTGGAAACCAATTACGGAAAATTGGAACAAGATCTTCTAAACGGTGGTAACAGTCAACTTATACTGAGTGCCATGATTACTAATTTCCAAACAAGGATAGACCTGTTACAGGACGTTCTTAACCAAATAGAAACAATACAAACATTAAAAGATTATACTGATGAAAACATTACTATATAAATGCACCGCAGCATTACTTTTCTGTGCTTTGCCGTTGACCTTACAGGCCAATAACGGAAAGATGAAGGGAAAATACACCAAGGAAAAAACGATAAAAAAGGAATATAACGTAAATTCCGATGCCTTATTGAAGGTAAATAATAGCTACGGAAACCTGAACATTATCTCTTGGAACGAGGATAGGGTGCTCATTGAGGTACATATAAAGACGAATGGTAACAACGAGGATAGGGTACAACGCAAACTGGATAATATTTCCGTAGATTTTGATGCTGACAGTGATATGGTCTCCGCCAAAACCATTTTTAATGACAATAAGGGCAGTTGGGGCTGGAATTGGGGAAGGAACAACAACGTAAACATGCAGATCAACTATACCATTAAGCTACCGGTTAAGAACAGTGTACATTTGGATAACGATTATGGCAATATCATTTTGGACCGTGTGGACGGTCACGCCAAAATCAACTGTGATTATGGTCGCTTGGAAATTGGGGAATTACGGGGCAGGAATAACCAACTCAATTTCGATTATACCTCCCGATCTAGTATTGGCTATATCAACAGTGGGGACATTCGTGCAGATTATTCCGGTTTCACTATTGATAGGGCCGGAGATTTAGTAATCAATGCAGATTATACGGATTCCTCCGTAGCGCAAATGGAGAACTTACAGTATAACTGCGATTATGGAAAAATAGATGTGGGCGAGGCCAATAATGTTCAGGGAACTGGGGATTACATCAATGTAAAATTAGGTACGATCCATGGCAATGTGAACATCTCTGCGGATTACGGCTCGCTGAAAATTGATCATATGCATGACGACGCCGGAAACATTCAGATCAAGACGGATTATACCGGCATCAAAATCGGATATTCCCCTCAATACTATTTCGATTTTGAAATCGATACCGAATATGCCGGGGTAAATGGAATGAGCGATTTTGAAATTAACATTAGTAAGGAAAAATCCAATTCCAGGTACTATAAGGGATATTATGGACAGCAGGATAGCGGCAATAGAGTCTCCATTTCCAGTGACTACGGTGGCATATCCTTCTCAAAAAATTAACCAAAATAACTTCATCGATCATGAAAAACACTATTATTTTAGGACTGGCCTTGGTATTCGCCACGTCCTTGAACGCGCAGCAAACCGAGCAAAGAACGGTAGGAGCCTATGACGAAATATCCATTTCCGGTTGGTTCGATGTAGAACTGGTGGCAGGTACGGAGGGTCAAATTACCCTTAGTGGAAAGGCAAGTCAGTTGAAGCACATAGATAGCGAAGTAATCAATGGTAATTTAAGGATCGAATGGGCCAAGAGAACCAATATCAACCCCTTCTATTCCCTTTCCAAAATAAAAATAACCATACCTATTGAGGATATCCATTCCGTGTCACTTTCCGGTTCTGGTTCAATTTCCGGAGATACCACCCTGAATGGCGAACGAATGGCCGCGTATCTTTCCGGTTCAGGGGAGATAGAACTGGATGTGGACACGGACGCCCTGCACTCTAGGATATCAGGATCCGGGGACATTACGTTTCACGGACGGACCAAGAATCATGAAACCGAAGTTTCGGGATCGGGCAAGATAAGGGCCTATGACCTGGATGCGGATGTTGTATCGGCCTCCATTGCCGGTTCGGCCAATGTTAACGTGAAGGTCAACAAAGAAATCAAAGCCAGAATCTCGGGTTCAGGAAACGTCAATTATATAGGATCGGCCGATAAAATAGACAGCAAGGTTGCCGGATCGGGATCCGTTAAGAAAAGAAAATCGACTATTTAACAATTAAGCATTCATCAAAAAAAGCAACACATTATGAAAAAAATACTCACTTTCGGCCTACTATTGGCATTCACGGTCTCCTGTACAGCACAATGGGGAAGAAGAATTAAAGGAAACGGAAATGTGGTCACTGTGGAACGATCTACCGGGGATTACGATGCCATTGCGGTTGCCGGATGGTTCGATGTAAATATTGTGGATGGAACTGAAGGGAAACTTACCTTGACAGGCGAGGACAATCTGTTGGAATACATTAAAACAGAGGTCAAAAACGGAAAACTGGTTATTAAAACGGAAAAGGGCGTCAACCTGAAGCCATCCAATTGGAAGGATGGTATAGTAATTACCGTCCCCGTGGAGAGCGTAAGTTCCATATCCCTTTCCGGTTCTGGTGATGTGGTAGGAAAAACGACCATTACGGCCAATACCTTTGAAACGTCCATGTCCGGTTCCGGGGATATCACCCTAGCCATTGAGGCAACGTCCATTAATGCTTCCATGTCCGGTTCCGGGGATATTCGCCTTAAGGGTAAAGCGGACGATTTTGAGGTAAGCGTTTCCGGTTCGGGAGATGTGGAAGCCTATGCACTTAGTGCGAACAACGTGGATGCAACCGTCTCAGGTTCCGCCAACATACAGGTCACCGCCAATCAAATGCTAAGGGCCCGTGTTTCCGGTTCAGGAGATATAGAATATCGAGGAAATCCAGAGAAGGTGGATACCAAAACATCCGGTTCAGGGGATATTTCCAAGGGCTAAACGATTTTTCCAACTATATCAAAAAACGAACAGCATCCAAAGAAGGGCTTCCACTAGGTAATGGAAGCCTTTTTAGTTTTATTTACTCGAGTAAGTAGAACCATCCCGACCAAAAAAAACAGCCCCAAAAATAGGGTTGAGTTTCGCATGCTACCCGTAAATTGAGTGACAAAACCGTATAAAAAAGTACCGATAACGATACCGATCTTTTCCGCAACATCATAAAAGCTGAAAAAGGAAGTGGTATCAGTGGTCTCTGGAAGAAATTTGGAGTAAGTAGAACGGGATAATGCCTGGATACCGCCCATCACAATTCCCACGCATCCTGCGGCCAAGTAAAAGTCCATAGGTGTCATCAGGAAGTATGCGTAAATACAAATGCAGACCCATAAAAGATTGATTACAACAAGGGTTGGAATGTTACCATAAGCTTTGGAAGCCCGCGCCGTCAATGTGGCCCCTAGGATGGCCACCAATTGGATGACCAGAATACTGGTAATCAATCCTGTAGTCCGTTCTGAATCCGAACCCCAATTAATTTCTTCCTCACCAAAATAAGTGGCAATTAGCATCACCGTTTGTACTGCCATACTGTAGACAAAAAATGCCGCCAAATAACGTTTCAATTTGATTTCGCTACCCAATTGACGCCAGACACCCTGTAATTCCCTAAAGCCGTTAAGCACGACATTGGTGCGCTCTCCCTCTTTTTTGAATCCCTTTGGCAAATGATAGAACGTATATTGCGCAAAAGCTATCCACCAGATGCCTACGGAAACAAAGGAGTATTTCATGGCCTTTAACTCCGCTGCTTCACCTGCATCGCCCTGAATGCCAAAAAGATCGGGTTTCATGACCATGCCCAAATTAAACAAGAGTAAGATAACACTTCCAATATATCCCATGGAAAAACCCTTTGCGCTAATGCGATCTTGCTGTTCGGGAAACGCTATGTCCGGCAGATAGGAGTTATTAACGGCAAAGCTTACCCAAAAACCGACCAGACCAAAAAAATAGCACACCAATCCCAAATAGATGTTCTCCAGGGAAAACCAATAAAGACCTATACAGGAAAGCCCTCCGAGGTAACAAAAGAATTTCATAAATACTTTCTTGTTACCCAGATAATCCGCAATACCGGACAACAATGGTGTGATAATGGCGATAAACAAAAAGGCTACAGAAGTCACATAACCGATTAAAGGTGCCCGGGCAATCTCGCCACCAAAAACACTTACTTTCTCGACTTCGGCTACACGGAACAAGGCTCCATAAAAAATCGGGAAGATAGCAGAGGCGATCACTAAGCTATAAACGGAGTTGGCCCAATCATAGAATGCCCATGCATTCAACAACTTTTTATTCCCCTTGACTACCATTATTTTGTTCAGAAAAAAATTAAAGCCGCCCCCAGTCGGGAACGGCTCTCAATATACGATATTATCCTTCTTTTTGTTGAATTATTGAAAGGATGTTACACCAAATTTTCGCGCTTCCGCCTTGGCCATAGGTGCCCATTGTTGGAGATTGGCAATCCGTGTATCATTGGAAGGATGGGTACTTAGAAACTCTGGTGGAGCCTGTCCTCCGCTTTTGGCCTTCATCCTTTTCCAAAGTTCGGCGGCTTCGTCTGGATCATACCCCGCAATCGCCATCATCTGAAGACCGATCAAGTCAGCCTCACTTTCATGGCTCCTACTAAAGGGCAGCATCAAACCTACTGAAGATCCCACACCATAAGCCTGATTGAAGACATTGCGCTTTTGTGGGTCTTTTATGGCCACATTACCTGCAACAGCTCCCAGTTGTTGCAACGTACCTGCACTCATCCGTTGTGCGCCGTGATCCGCAAGGGCATGTGCCACTTCATGGCCCATAACCACGGCAACTCCGGTTTCTCCTTGACAAATGGGCATAATTCCGGTATAAAAGACTATTTTACCGCCGGGCATGCACCACGCATTTACGGTCTCGTCATCCACCAAATTGTACTCCCATTTATAGTCCTTGAGATATCCAGGTTGACCATTGGCGGACAACCACCTTTCTGCCGCAGAGGATATTCGTTGCCCTACCTTCTCTATCATTCTGGCCTCAGCCGTATTTTCGATTACCTTATTTTCAGTTAAAAACTGGTCGTATTGGGCAAAAGCCATAGGGAATATTTGACTGTTGGAGTAAAAATTCAATGTGCTTTTTCCTGTAAAGGGGTTTGTTTTGCAGGCAACGACACCCAAAAAAATCAGTAAGGTGAGCAGGAACTTTCTCATTTTCTTAATTTATTAGTATCCTTTAATGTACAAAAATTTCATTTCCCTGTAATATGCAATTCCGTAAAATTTTTGCTTATCTCAATACTATTGTCGCCGTTTAATTTTATCTCACTAAGTGGCACTACTTCGTTATCCACTTCAATAGTGTGAATTTTAAAGGGCAGTCCGTGCAATTTAAGTTTGAAGTTCAAATAAGAGGTAGTATAGGAACCATCCTTAAATTGTTGGATGATCAGTTCCTTTTCCTTGCCCAGCAGTTTGAACTTGCGTAGGCTAAACTGTCCTTTTTTATAATCGTATCCATCCTGGGCGTCCTCATATACCATTGAGTTTTCCGATCCGATCTTAAAATACACATCCAGGATCAATTCCTCTATCTCGAGTTCTCCTACGTATTGTTGAACAGGGTATTTGGGTATAATGGCACCTTCCTTGATAAATAAGGGTATTTTGTCAATATCAGCGGCCATCCATTGTTCCTTGCCCCCTTCAACGGTCTCCTCGGTCCAGTAGTTGTACCATTTGCCCCTAGGCACATACATTCTTCTACCTTTTGCATTGGGTTCCTGGACTGGGCACACCAATATCTGTTTACCAAAGATGAATTCATCGGTTCGGAAATGGGTCTGGGTATCCTCCTGATCATAATAGAACAACGACTGTAGCATAGGGGTACCGAACTCGGTATATCTATAGAACATGGTATATAGATATGGTAACAACTGATATCTTAATTCGATGAATTTCCGTACGATATCCGTCACCTCGGTATCAAAGGACCAGGGCTCCTGATCACCATGGTCCCCACTGGAATGAACCCTGCAAAATGGATGAAAGACCCCTAGCTGGATCCATCTGGCGAAAAGTTCGCCATTAGGTTGTTCCGCGAATCCGCCAATATCAGATCCTACAAAAGAATATCCGCTCAGGCACATCCGTTGTGCTTGAACATTGGCGATCCAAAGGTGTTCCCAGGTGGCCACATTATCACCTGTCCAAGTACAGGAATATCTTTGGGTACCGGCAAAGGCGGCCCTGGTAATCACAAAGGGGCGTTTGGGGAATACATATTTCTTAACACCTTCGTAAGTGGCCCTTACCATTTGCATGCCGTAAATATTATGGGCTTTTCTATGGGTACAGGGATGTCCATCATAATTATGTCTGGTATCCAAGGGAGCCGTTTTGGTGGGCACTTCCATGACGGCGGGTTCGTTCATATCGTTCCATACGGCATGTACACCAATTTCCGCCATAAATTCCTTGTACAGTTCGGCCCACCACGAACGCACTTCCGGATTGGTGAAATCTGGAAATTTACAGGGTCCCGGCCATACTTTTCCCTGCATATACGGTCCATCGCCCCGTTTGCAGAAATAGTCCTTTTCCATGGCTTCCTGGTAGACCCAGTAATCCCGATCTACCTTGATACCGGGATCAATCATCACCACAGTTTTAAAACCGTCCTCGTTGAGCTCATTTATCATGCGCTTCGGATCAGGAAATCGGGTCTTGTCCCATGTAAAACAGCGAAAACCATCCATGTAGTCGATATCCAAATAGATGGCATCGCAAGGAATCTGAAGTTTTCTGAAGGTATTGGCAATTTCCTTTACCCGACTTTCCGGGAAGTAGCTCCATTTGGATTGATGGTAGCCCAATGCCCATAAAGGGGGCAGTTCCGGGGTTCCCGTCAAATTGGTATAGGAACGCACCACTTCGGACATCTGGGGGCCATAAAAGAAATAGTAATTCATTTCTCCACCATCTGCCCAAAAACTGGTAATGTTGCGGCGTTCATGTGCAAAATCAAAATATGTCCTAAAGGTATTGTCAAAAAATATACCGTAGCATTTGCCGCCGTGAAGGCCCGTGTAGAAGGGAATTGCCTTGTAAAGCGGCTCTTGGTCCTTACCGTAGGCATATTGGTCCGTACACCAATTATTTACGCGCTTACCCTTTAGATTGGAATGTGTAGCCTTATCGCCCATTCCGTAAAAACTCTCGGCGGACTGGGTTATTTTACTCATCTTTACGGTATTGCCCCCGTATTGGTAGTTTTCTTCCCAGTGAAATCCGAGTTCGTCCTCGTTGATGATGTTCCCTTCCAAATCGGATATCTGGGTTCGTAGCGTCTTTTTATCGACCAGAATCTTTAGTACTCCGGTTTCCAAGAGGTATTCCGTTTTGGTCTCCGATACTTCCAAACGGTTATATCCCTTACTTGCGCTTTCGCTTATAGCGTATGAAAAATCGGGCTCAAAAACGTATTCGGTGGCATATCTAAATCTAAGAACACTGTCTTGAAGAACGGTAATTTCCAAAATAACCCCATTCTCCGTAGTAAAGTAAAGCTTGTCCGTGTCCTTTTTATAGTCCGCGATCTGGTTGGGGTACAAATTCCCTTTATACTCCAGTTCGGTATTCGTTATCATAGCTGGTTAAATTAAAACGCCACAAAATAAGCACATAGCCCCTAATAACGAAAACATATTCCGACCAATTGTCAACTATAACGATATAGCTATTTTTTGTTAGCCAAAAATAACAATCCCTAAAGGGGGAATGGTGATTTCTATGGATTTCTTATGGCCATGCCAGGGTTCGGCCGTAGGTTTTTTGGAAGTATTTAGTATACCACTGCCGCCATATTTTTTTGCATCACTATTGAAGAGTTCCTTTAAATTTCCGGATTTGGCCACCCCGATCCTATAGGCCTCCCTGGGTACCGGGGTAAAGTTGCAAGCCACGATCAGATCATTTTTGGAATCGTGCCCTTTTCGAATATAGGTAAGAACGGAATTTTCCCAGTCCCCATAGTCGATCCATTGAAAGCCCTCATGGCTAAACTGTTTTTCGTACAATGCGGGCTGGGACTTGTATAGTCCATTTAAATCCTTAATCACTTGCTGAATGCCGGAATGCAGCTCATACTCTGTTAGATGCCAATCCAAGCTCTGCTGGAAATTCCATTCCGAGGTTTGCCCAAATTCACCTCCCATAAAGATCAAATTGGCGCCTGGGTGGGTAAACATATAACCAAAAAGCAATCGGAGATTGGCAAAACGTTGCCACTCATCCCCAGGCATCCTATAAATAAGGGATTGTTTGCCATAAACCACCTCATCATGCGAAAACGGTAACATAAAATTTTCCGTAAACGCGTAGGTCATACTAAACGTAATATCGTTCTGATGAAATCTTCGGTGGATGGGTTCTTTTTTGAAATACTCCAAGGTATCGTGCATCCAACCCATCATCCATTTCATACCAAAACCGAGTCCACCGAGGTTTACAGGTTTGGAAACCCCGCTAAAAGCCGTGGATTCCTCCGCTATGGTCTGCACATCGGGATAATTTCCATAAACCGTCTCATTGAGTTCCCTAATAAAGGATATGGCTTCCAAATTCTCATTGTTTCCGTACATATTGGGTTCCCATTCCCCTTCTTCCCTGGAATAATCCAAGTAGAGCATAGAGGCAACAGCATCCACCCTTAGACCGTCCACATGGTAATTCTCCAACCAGAAAAGGGCATTACTGATCAGAAAGGCGCGTACCTCGTTCCTACCATAATTAAAGATCAGGCTTTTCCAATCCGGATGATAGCCCTTGCGACGATCCGGGTTTTCATAAAGATGGGATCCGTCAAAAAAACCGAGTCCATGGGCATCCTCCGGAAAATGTGAGGGAACCCAATCCAAAATGACCCCAATATCGTTTTGGTGCAGTTTGTCTACCAACAACTTAAAGTCCTCCGGTTTCCCAAACCTGGAAGTGGGGGCAAAATAACCTGTTAGTTGATAGCCCCATGAAGGGTCGTAGGGATACTCCATAACCGGCATGAACTCCACGTGGGTAAAGCCCAACTCCTTTACATAGTCGACCAGTTCGTCGGACAAATCGACATAGGACAAATATTCGTTGCCGTTTTTACGCCTCCAGGAACCCAAATGGACCTCCAAAACGGAATAAGGTCTATCGAGTCCGTTTTTATCGCCCCGGTAACCCATCCATTTTTTGTCCTTCCACTTATAGTTATCGCTCCAAACCACGGAAGCCGTATTGGGCGGATGTTGGCAATACCGGGCAAAAGGATCTGCTTTTTCTGTTTTGATATCGTTGTTATGGGAATGTATTTTGTATTTGTATAAGGATCCCTGGTCTACGCCAGGAATAAACCCCTCCCAAATGCCACTTTCGTCCCAGCGCACGAAGAGTTGGTGGTCACCCTCGATCCAATAATTGAAATCCCCTACCACGGACACCGATTTTGCCGAAGGCGCCCAAACGGCAAAATAGGTGCCTTTCTGCCCTTCGAGTTCCATGGGATGTGACCCTAATTTCTCATAAAGCCGGAAGTGTTTTCCCGCCTTAAAAAGATCAATATCAAATTCTGTGAATAAACTATGCGGTATTACGTTTGCCATGTTGTTTTAGTTAGTGTCGTTAATTATGCCCATAATCCCTTCCAAGGGTATTACGGCCCATTGCGGCCTGGAGTTCATTTCGTAACCCAATTCGTAGACCGCCTTTTCCAACATACAGTACTTCAAGAGGAAAATCCGTTCCTGTACATATCCGATATTCAGATTGTGTTCCTGTATGAATCCTACATAGCTGTCCATGAAGACCCCTATGAAATATCGGTACAATATCTCTCCGGCCCTGTACAGGTCTTCCTTAGGATACGGATAACCTTCCCCTTTACCAAAAATGGTAGCGTAAATGGCGTAATGGAAGGATCGGAACATGCCGGCAACGTCCTTTAAGGGTGGTTGTTTTACCTTTCGGTCCCGAATGGTACTTTCCGGCTCTCCCTCAAAATCGAGAAGGTAAAAATCATCGTCCTGTACCAATACTTGCCCCAAATGGTAGTCACCATGTATTCGAATGCGTTCGCCTTTGAGCTTGGTCCAGTCAAAATTCACGAATCGCTTGCGTATCTCGTTCTTACGCTCCAAAAAAGCCTGTGCCAGTTCCAGGGAAAGTCCCTCCAACCGATGCATATTATTTTCAACGATGTTCAGCCGATTTTGGAACTGATACAACAGCCTATTCTTCAGCCATACTTCGTAATCCCCGTTAAAATGGGTGGGATGAAAGGCCGTGTCCCCAAATTCGGATCCCAGGGCAACATGCATCTCGGCCGTTCTTAGCGCAAGTTTTTGGATTTTCAAAAAAACATTGAGCCCTGCCCAATCAATAATCTGGGCCGGCACATCGTTGATGCCCAGTCGCTGGAACAAGGAAGTTTCAGGTAGATTGTCAATTTGGATGCTCTTGTACTCCAAGTTGCTAAAAATCTTATGCAATTCCCCCAACATATATTCCCAGGCATCCCCTTGATTGGGAACCAACTGCTGCATCAGGGCAATGGTGATGTTCACATTATCGGAATCGATGACATTGATACTGCCCATATACGCCGGTATATTAGCATATTCCTTCTCCTCTGAAAGAAATCGCGTCATTTCATAATCCGGATTTTTGTCGGAATAAATCCTTCGGAAAAACTTGATGACCAAACAGTCATTGATAATGACCGAAGTATTACTTTGTTCCAATCCCATAAAACGGGAAGAAACATATTCCGTTTCCGAGAAATTGGTGCTTTTATGGTATCGTACCTTGGTAGTATCATTGGGTACCGCGGTCATAATGCGTTCAAAGACCAATTTCCGGAATGCTTCCAGGTTAAGGGCATCGATAATAAAACCTTCCTGGTCCTTTATCTTAAGGGGTAAAATACGGTCCTTTTCGGCAAAGCTTTCATCGGAAACAAAGGCAATGGGCAAAAAATAATGCTGATAGAAGGCCTCCTCAAAATTGACTTGCAGCAACAGGCCGTAATACACCTCCTCGTTCTGTTGTATCCGAAAGTATTCCTGTAGTTCCAAATACTTGAGCTTACTGGATTTACCTCCGTACCAACGTTGATTTACCACATAGTTTTCCAGAACATCGGAGAGGAATATTTTCACAAATCGCTCGTTCCCCATCAATTCTTCCCAAACGGTATCAAATTGGTAGGGTGGTTGTACCAAGGATTCCTTTTTCTTTTTGGTCATTGCTTAAGTGTTGATGTGGAACAAGTGAAATGGCAAAGCCGGATGTAACTCGACAAAGTTCCATTCATTATGCCAATGATACCCGTTATAGGTAATAACATCATGAACTTGTACGGGGTGCCCATCGTTAATTCCCATAACTTCCAATGGCAGCTGTACCGTACCCCTTTGGGAATAATAGGGGTCCATGCTTATGATGATCAACATTTGATCCGTGCGATCCTCATTCCACTTGTAAAACGCCATAAGGTTGTCATTATCCGTTGCACAAAAGTGGATGTTGTTGGTCTGCTGCAAGCATTCGTGGGCCTTGCGCGCGGCATTGATCTTACCGATAACGTAAGTCAATTTGTTCTCGAGAGACCAATCCCAATGGCGAATCTCGTACTTTTCACAATTGAGATACTCTTCCTTTCCGGGTAATGAGGCCGTATCCATATATTCGAATACGGGTCCATAAATGCCGATATTTCCACTCAGGGTAGCAGCCAGGGCATAACGGATCAGATGCATGGCCTCATTGGCCCCCTGCAAATGATAAGGATTGATATCGGGGGTATTGGGCCAAAAATTGGGACGGTAATACTCTTTCATTTCGGTTTGCGTAAGCTCCACCATATATTCTATGATCTCATGCTTCCAAACCCTCCATGTAAAATAGGTGTAGGATTGTGAAAATCCTTGTTTGGCCAGTTGTTGCATGACCCGTGGCCGTGAGAACGCCTCTGCTAGGAACAACACGTCCGGATGGTCTTTTTTGACCTCGGCGATCAACCAATTCCAGAAGTAATAGGGTTTGGTATGGGGATTATCTACTCGAAAGATTTGTACACCACAATTGATCCAATGAAGGGTAACATCCAATAATTCCTGCCATAGCTCCTTGTAGGCCTTGGATTCAAAATGAAAATTGACGATATCCTGATATTTTTTAGGCGGATTCTCCGCATATTGGATAGTTCCATCAGGTCGTTTTCTGAACCATTCGGGATGTTCGGTTATGTAGGGATGGTCCGGTGCGGCCTGAAAGGCGAGATCCATGGCAACTTCAATACCATGGTCCTTGGCTTTTTTTATCAACTTCACGAAGTCCTTTTCCGTACCTAATTCCGGATGAATCGATTTATGCCCCCCAAATTGGGAACCAATGGCCCATGGTACCCCGGAATCACCTTCCTCCGCGGTCACCGTATTATTTTTCCCTTTTCTGTTTACCTCCCCAATCGGGTGTACAGGGGGAAAATACAACACATCAAATCCCATATTGGCTATCCTGGGTAACAGCCGTTCACAATCCTTGAACGTGCCGTGGGTGTTGGGCTGTAGCGAAGAGGACCGGGGGAAAAACTCGTACCAGGTACTGAATGCGGCCTTTTTTCGGTCTACATAAACCTGCAGCACCTTACTGCTATTGGCCAAGAGGCGTTGGGGGTGACTTAAAAACAGATGATGGAGTTGATCCGACACGGCTTCCGATATTGCCTCTTCATAAGCCGAATCATCTGCAAAGAGTCCAATCAATCGCTCCAAATAGGGTCGCTGTTTGGACGGACCCTTTTTGGTCAAATATTTCAAGTATTGAACCCCGTCCAAAAGCTCACTCTTTACATGTTGTCCGTCCTTTAACTTAGCCTCGATACCATGCTGCCAATTTAACGGATGATCTACCCATCCTTGTACCTTGTACTCATAATATCCCTGTTTTAGTACCGTAAAGGATTCGAAAAAAACATCCTGGCCCTGATGTTGCATGCGCACTTCGGAAAATTTCTTGTCTTTTTCGTGTTTGTAGAGGATTTCGGCCTGTATAACATCATGTCCGTCCGGGAGTACATCGGCATAGACGGTGACTTTTTCACCTACGATTCGTTTTATGAAAAATGTCCCACATTGAATCTGTGGAGAAACATTTTCAATAACAACACGTTGCTGTCTTAGCATGGTTTTTAGGTTTGTCCGGTTTGGCTAAAAATAGGAAATAAAACGCTAATCGCATGCGCAAAATACACAAATCTTGGAATCGTCTTAGCAACGCAAACGTTGTCGGTTTTAATTTTGGAACGCTTTTTGAAACAGCTATCAAAAGTTTGAAATCTCTAGCTAAAATTTAATCATTATGAAAAAAATAACTTTGGTATTAAGCGTAGTATTGGCCTTTTCTTTTATGTCCTGTGAAGGGCCGGCCGGACCTCCGGGATTGGACGGATTTGACGGATTGGACGGTGCTCCTGGACCTCCCGGGCCCGAATTTGAGGCGGTAGCCTTTGAAATCGATATCGACATGGTCCTCAATTCTGATTTTAATAGGTATGAATTTGCACTGGAACCTTTTCCGAACGACGTAGTTCTGTTACCGGACGATGTTGTCCTAATGTACCGATTGGAAGAAGTGAACAATGGATTGGATGTGTGGCGCCAACTGCCGCAACCCTTCTTTTCCGAAGAGGGTCTTCTGTATTATAATTTTGACTTTACACAAAGCGATTATAGCATTCTGGTCGAGCCGGAATTTGAAGCAAGCTTGGTTCCGATAGATTTGGTCCAGAATCAAATATTCAGGATCGTAGTCATACCGGCCAATCTGGGTCTATCCTCCAAAATGGATAAATCCAATATTGACGCTGTTATGCGTTCCCTGGGAATCGAGGAAAAGGATATCCAAAAAATATACGTAGATTAAATCCATGTGCCTACAAAAATGGAATGGCTCCTTTCTTCCTAAGAGGAAATGGGCTTTTCCTTTTTTGTGTGAACGATCTTAACAGTTAGTAGCCTATTACAATGCCTAACAGAAGTACATCTGAAAGAGTTGGACAAACTTGCCGTCCAAATAGATATAAAATTCTACTTATGGACATAAAAATCATTGTATTGGTGTGTTCACTTTACACACTGGGTTGCAAAGACGCCTCTCAAGTAACGCAAATGACCTCGGACCCTGTTTCAACTGAGGCAAAGGCCTTTCCCATATCCAAGACAGAAGCCGAGTGGGAAAAAGAACTGGATGCAATGGAATTCTATGTGTTACGTAAAGCCGCAACGGAAAACCCCTTTACCAGCGAACTTCTGAACGTTAAGGAAGAAGGAATTTACGTATGTGCCGGCTGCGCTACGCCACTCTTTGAAAGTAAATATAAATTTGATTCCGGAACGGGCTGGCCCAGTTTCGACCGGGAAATAAAAGGCAATGTAGCCTACGATGTTGACTATAAAATAGGTTATAAACGTACAGAAGAGCATTGCGCCACATGTGGTGGGCATTTAGGCCATGTTTTTGATGACGGCCCGAAACACACCACAGGCAAACGGCACTGCATTAATGGGGTGGCGCTCGATTTTGTGCCCAAGGGATAAGCACTGGCGATTTCCAACTTAACGGGTCCTATTCGCAACCATTTTTTACAAAATTTAGTTGATCTCCAATACCATTTCCCCATTGGAAGGAGCCGCCACAATCTCCACGTTCTATGGCCTTACTTAAATCCACGGACGCTGGAAAAGGGTAAATCTTTAAAACCCGGTTTTTCAATCGACCCTTCTCTATTTCTTAGTAAACAATTGGGTCTTTCGATTTGTTATTTGGCCGCTGATTTCCGTACTTTTGCACCGCTCATATCAGAAGACCTATTTGGATTCTACTAGGGCTTAATTTCTAAAAAAACATAAAATGGCCAATTTCGATGTTATTGTTTTGGGAAGTGGTCCCGGCGGTTATGTAACCGCCATAAGGGCGTCCCAATTGGGTTTCAAAACTGCTATTGTTGAAAAGGAAAGTCTGGGAGGGGTTTGTTTAAATTGGGGATGTATCCCTACCAAAGCCCTTTTAAAATCGGCACAAGTATTCGAATACCTGAAACATGCCGAGGACTATGGCCTTAAGGTTAATGAGGTGGATAAGGATTTTGATGCTGTAATAAAGCGAAGCCGAGGTGTGGCGGATGGTATGAGCAAAGGCGTGCAGTTTTTAATGAGAAAGAACAAGATCGAGGTCCTTTCCGGTTTTGGCAAACTTAAGCCTGGCAAGAAAGTTTTGGTTACGGATGCGGAAGGAAAAGAGGCCGAATATAGTGCCGACCATGTTATTATTGCCACGGGCGCCCGCAGTCGCGAATTGCCCAGCCTACCACAGGATGGAGAGAAAATCATCGGTTATCGCAAGGCCATGACCTTGGACAAACAACCGAAAAAGCTGATCGTTGTAGGTAGTGGTGCCATCGGTGTGGAATTTGCCTATTTCTATAATGCCATGGGGACCGAGGTAACCCTGGTAGAATTTTTGCCCCGCATAGTGCCTGTAGAGGACGAGGAAGTTTCCAAACAACTGGAGCGAAACTTCAAAAAGAACGGTATCAAAGTGATGACCTCTTCCGAAGTGACCAGTGTAGATACCTCGGGCAAGGGAGTCAAGGCCACGGTAAAGACTTCAAAGGGAGAGGAAGTGATCAAGGCAGATGTTCTTCTTTCGGCCGTAGGGATTAAATCGAACATTGAAAACATTGGTTTGGAAGACGTTGGAATAGCCACAGACCGTGATAAAATTTTGGTCAACGATTATTATCAGACCAATATCCCAGGCTACTACGCCATTGGAGACGTGACCCCAGGTCAGGCCCTGGCCCATGTAGCTTCAGCGGAGGGTATTCTTTGCGTTGAAAAAATAAAGGGAATGCACGTGGAGCCATTGGATTATGGCAACGTTCCGGGATGCACCTATTGTTTGCCCGAAGTGGCTTCCGTGGGGATGACCGAAACACAGGCAAAAGAGGCCGGATATGATATTAAAGTAGGCAAATTCCCCTTCACGGCCAGCGGTAAGGCCAAGGCTGCGGGTAATTCGGACGGATTTGTCAAGGTTATTTTCGATGCCAAATACGGGGAATGGCTGGGTTGCCACATGATCGGGTCTGGAGTTACGGATATGATTGCGGAGGCCGTTGTTGCCCGAAAATTGGAAACCACGGGACACGAGGTACTAAAATCTGTACACCCGCACCCCACCATGAGCGAAGCTGTTATGGAGGCTGTGGCAGATGCTTATGATGAAGTAATCCATTTATAAGGCGCGGAGACCCCTATAAATTGCAAAGCGGACTTGGAAATCAACACTTTTACGTCCTAATCAACGTAGGTAAAAAGTACATTGTTTAAAAGCATGTTGACCCCCTTTAGAATTACGGCCATACTTGAAGGTATCTCCTACCTGATGCTTTTCGCGATCAGTATGCCCTTGAAGTATTGGGCAGATATTCGGGAACCAAATATTTATATCGGCTACGCCCATGGAGTATTGTTTATTGCCTATATTTTGTTGGCTTTTGTCTTTTGGATGGAAAGGAAATGGACCATCAAAAGATTGTTCGTTTTGATCTTGGCCTCGCTCCTACCCTTTGGGACGTTTTATATGGATAGGAAATATCTTAGACCATTGCGGTCAGCAGAGGACAAATAAATTCTCATCCCCTAACTTTAGGTTCCTACATTTCCCACACGCCCGAAAGTCTATTGCTCCACGGGAATCCTTCATTGGGTAGTACTTTCCAAAAAACTCTGTATTGCCAAATCATAACTTTGAAGGCCAAAGCCCAGGATAACACCTTTGGCCCCTGGGGAAATGTAGGATACATGGCGAAATTCCTCCCGTTTGTGGGTGTTGGAAATATGCACTTCCACAACAGGTGTTTCAATTGCCTTAACGGCATCACCTATTCCTACCGAGGTATGGGTGTAGGAGGCGGCATTGAGAACAATACCATCAAAGGAAAAACCTACTTCTTGAAGTTTGCCAATAATCTCCCCTTCTATATTGGACTGGTAAAATTCCAACTGTAGGTCGGGAAATCTGGATTGCAATATCGAAAAGTAATCCTCAAAAGTTTGGTGGCCATAAACCTCTGGTTCCCTTTTGCCCAAAAGATTCAAATTGGGACCATTGATTATTGCGATTTTCATCTTTTAAAGCTAGCGTTAACAATGCGTTGGGCCCATCGATTTGTACATGGATGGACTGTTCCTCAAAATCTATCGTTAGGTACTGAATAGAATTACGTAGATTTTAGCAGAGCTAAAATTAACAAATTAGTACCCGTAAAAAAAATGCTTTCAAGCTTATGGAGGCTAACGACTTCTTCTGGAAGGAAAGGTATAGACCACACCAAGATTGGCGGAGCTCCAAGTTCCTTCATCCAATTGTATTCCGGTATAGGAGAGGTTGAGTTCGGTACGCGGTCCCAAAAGAAATCCAATAATGGGTCTGTAATACAATCCCCCATCATTGCCTTCATTAATTCCCAAGGCCGTTCCCGCATTTATTCCGAAGGAAAAGGAATTGGAAGGCCATATCCGAAGGGATCCGGCAAGTGGTACAAACTGCACATCGGGCAAATCAACGGATGGAGCATTATCTCCAAAGGTTTCTGCAAAACCGTGAATAAAGCCAACCGTGGCACCAAGGTCCACAACTTCACCCAAAGCCCACATATAACCCATATCGGCCCCAACAAATAGGCCGACATCATCGTTAAAGTCCCCAAAGGGCAATCCTCCTTGTATACCTACTTTAAATCCCTCTTGGGCATGGGTCATCGAGCTGCAAAAGGCAAGGAATAAGACGAAAATGAACCGTTTCATAAATTTGGATTATAGGAACTATAACGTCAAATCCGTCCACTAGTCTGCATTGCCGGGTAAATTTGTTGCCAAATTCGGGAAAATCGTTGTCCAGGTTCCATTCAAAAGCATATAATTGGAAATTAACACGGGTTCCCGAATGCATTTTATTCAGATTGCATGGCCCATACTTGTCCAATTTAACTAGGTGCGGGTAAACCTTTTGCCCTTCCTAACTATCAAAAGAAGTAACTGGCAGAAAGCTGCGCTACCCTATTTTTGGAATCAAAGTCCTTGACCACATTGATAAACCCGGGAATAAATCGCAACTGAAAGTAGAAGTTGTCATCCAATCGATATCCTGCTCCCAAAGCAAAACCAAAATCCAAGGTATTCGTATCAGGTGTCACTAATGTACCATAGGTATTCTCATCGATATTGCTGGAAAGCAAAATCCCAATTTGTGGTCCCGCTTCTATAAAAAGATGGTCCCAAACATTGTATTTGGCGATCAAAGGTATGTTTAGATAAAATAAATTGACATCCTCATCCAAAAATGTACCGCTACCCTGAAAAGACAAAAGTGCCTCCGGTTGAAGGATGATAACATCGGAAAAGGGAATTTCGACCAATCCGCCTAGATGAAATCCAGGCTTGGTCCCATAGTCATATCTGCTATCCCCGCCAAGGGAGGAAAGATTAAATCCCGCCTTTACGGCTACGGTACCATCGGCACCTATATTGCTGGTTCCTTGTATTTGGGCCACTAAATGATTCGCACAAAAAATGGCCAATACCATGGTGAAAAGAGCTGTGTTTTTCATTTTTTCATATTTAAAGGTTGCGTTTACAAAGTACTTATTTTTGCGGAGAATGCGTTTCTAAAATCTTTCTTTCCAATTTGGAAGCGGGAATAAAACTATCCTACTACGTCTTATGTCCGATTAACAAAAGGTTAATTTTACCGTAAACTTCCGAATTTTTCAAAAATGGCATTTTGCCGTTGCAACTAAATTCCGTGATTCTTGGTATTCCCGGGGATTGCCCAATGTATTAAAAGGCCGCAGGGTTAAAATGGACTTAGCGTATCTTTGCACCATGGACTGGCAACATGCTTTAAGGGATTATTTACACTATTTAAGAATTGAGCGTGGCCTGGCCCAAAATTCGATTAAAAGCTACGAAAGGGATATCAACAAGCTGATGGCTTACCTAGAGGCAAATCAGATTCCCGAAGGGCCTAAAGCCCTGGGCAGCGAGGCGGTCCAACGGTTCGTCTATGAAACGGCCAAGACCGTTAACCCCCGCTCACAGGCCCGTATCATTTCCGGACTTAGGGGATTTTTTAATTATTTGACCTTTGAGGAATACCGAAATGATAATCCCATGGATTTGTTGGAGTCCCCAAAAATTGGTAGAAAACTACCGGACACCCTCTCCGAATCAGAAATAGACGAATTGATTGGCGCCATAGACCTCAGCACACCGGAAGGAGAGCGAAACCGGGCCATGTTGGAAACTTTGTATGGATGCGGGCTCCGTGTCTCTGAGTTGATCGGTCTTAAGATATCGGACCTCTTTTTTGAGGAAGGATTTATTAAGGTTCTGGGCAAAGGGGACAAACAACGATTTGTGCCCATTGGGGCAATCAACATAAAATACATTGATATCTATACACGCGAGGTCAGAATAAGCCGAAAAATTGCCAAGGGCCATGAAGATATCCTATTTCTCAATAGACGTGGCAAACAGCTCTCAAGGGCCATGATATTTACTATTATAAAACGTCTTGCCGAAAAAATTGGATTGCAGAAGAGTATTAGCCCCCACACCTTCCGACATTCCTTTGCCACCCACTTGCTGGAAAATGGTGCCGATCTGCGGGCCATACAGCAAATGCTGGGTCATGAAAGCATTACCACTACCGAAGTGTATATGCATGTGGACCGTACCCATCTTTCCGATGTTATGAATACCTATCACCCCAGAAAATAATCCGTAGCCTTATAATATCAGGGCGGAGACCTGTACCCATCCGGCAACAAGGGCCCACGGAACATTTTATGCCGGTCAGAAGAGAGCCTGGTCTTTTTCTACCTTCAAGAGCAAGGTTATGGCCCATCCAAAATACGATGCACTTAACGATCCAATTCCTTATCTCGTTCCTCAATGGAAAAATGGGTCGAAAAGAGGCTCCGTATTTCTTCCTGATTACCCCAAAAATTTAATACGGGAAGCCTATTTTGGGGTTGTAAAATACTACTTATCAGAATTCATTTACAAAAATCCAAATACGAAATCGTTATAGTTTATGATCCTTCGATTTTGATTTAAATTTTCCTTTAGAAAGCAATATATTGGATACTTGCAAATCCTAAATATGGCAAAAAAATCAAACCAAAATTGGTGGAAAGAAGGCGTTGTTTACCAAATCTATCCACGAAGTTTTCAAGATACTTCAGGTAATGGTATAGGAGACATTAGGGGCATTATCCGAAGGTTGGATTATATCCAGAGCCTTGGGGTGGATATCGTTTGGTTGAATCCCGTATACAAGTCCCCGAACGACGATCACGGTTATGACATTAGCGATTACAGGGACATCATGGAAGAATTGGGCACTATGGCCGACTTTGATGAACTGCTGGAAGGTATGAAAAAAAGAAATCTGAAACTGGTTATGGACCTGGTGGTCAACCATAGCAGCGACGAGCATCCCTGGTTTATAGAGTCCCGCAAATGCCGGGATAATCCTTACCGGGAGTACTATCATTGGTGGCCTGCAGAAAAAGGAACCCCTCCAAAGCGTTGGAGCTTTTTCGATGTGGAGGAGAACGCATGGAATTATGACGGTCAAACGGATGCCTATTACCTGCACTGTTTTTCCGAAAAACAACCCGATTTAAATTGGGAAAATCCAACGGTACGACAAGAAATATACGACCTAATGAAATTCTGGTTCGACAAAGGAGTGGACGGTTTTCGACTGGATGTGATCACCTTTATCTCCAAGGATACCGATTTTCCCGAATTGCCCGAGGAATACAATGGGGATTTCATACCCTTTTATGCCAACGGTCCCAATCTTCATTCCCATCTGAAAGAAATGAACCAAGAAGTTTTAAGCCATTATGACGTAATGACGGTGGGTGAAGGTACGGGCATACACATCGATCGTGCCTTGGATTTTGTGGATGAAGATCGCAAGGAACTCAACATGTTCTTTCATTTTGACCTTATGGACCTGGACCGCGAGAAGGGCCAAATGTTTACCATGAGAAAGGAAAAATGGAAATTGACCGAATTTAAGCAGATCCATACAAAATGGGATTCGGTATTCGAACAGAAAGGATGGGGCAGCATTTATTTGAACAACCATGATTTTCCTCGTGCGGTAAGTCGTTGGGGCAATGATTCGGAAAGCTATTGGCATAATTCGGCAACCATGTTGCACACCTTTTTGCTTACCATGCGGGGTACCCCTTATTTTCTGAATGGGGAGGAAATTGGTATGACCAATATCAAATTCGAAAATATTGAGGATTACAGGGACATCAACACCTTGAATCGTTTTGAGACCATGAGTAATGAAGGTGGGGATCCACAAGAGTTCATTAAAAACGAAAAACATGCCGGAAGGGACAATGCACGTACTCCTATGCAATGGGATACCAGTCCAAATGCCGGTTTTACCCATGCAACACCGTGGATCAAAATCAACGAAAACTACAAGAGGGACGTCAATGTCCAAGCACAAGAATTGGACAAAGATTCCGTATTGAACTATTTTAAGCGAATGGTCGCCATCCGTAAACAATACGGCACCTTGGTTTACGGGGATTACACTTTATTGGACCCTGAAAACGAGGAAATTTACGCCTATACCCGCACGGATAGCGAAAATAGCTTCTTGATTCTCCTGAGTTTTAGCACGACCGAAAATCAATTCTTATTGGAAGGAGTGGATTTTGAACATGCCAGACTCTTGATCAGCAATGATTCCGCACCCGGTGTAAAAAAAGATCCCCGCTTTAAATTGGCACCCTACCAGGCGGTGGTTTACCAGTTGTATTGAAAGCGATTTAGTATCTTTGGCCAAATAAACAAGGTGATGCCAAAAGCATTTGGAGCTACCTTATGGGTGGTACTCCTTTTTTTTTCTGTAATAGGTCATGCCTGTTCCGTGGTCTATTATATTGATACCGAAACCGGCAAAATTTATGTAGCCAATCATGAAGACTATTGGTATGATGTGGACTCCCATATGGAAATTGTACCACGAACTGAAAAAGAATTGGCAAGGCTTTGGTACGGTTGGAACGATTTTGCCCAAGGTGGAATTAATGAGGCCGGTCTCTTTTTTGATGGCGCGGTTACTCCGGAACAGCCAAAAATAAAAGGAGCCAAACGGATAAAGGGAAATTTGGGAGATCAAATCCTGGCGCATTGTAGAACGGTGCAAGAGGCCATTGCCTTTATTGAAAAACGGAAAATTGCCTTGCCCGACGCCCACCTCATGTTCGGTGATGCCAAGGGTAATGCGGTGGTCCTGGAATGGTTGGACGGTAAACGAAAAATTACGCGTATTACGGACAACAAATTGGTGATGACCAACTTTATACTGGCCGCCCCTTCCAAAGGGAATTATCCCTGCCCGCGATACCAAAACATCCAAAAAAATCTCGAGGCGCTGGAAAAAAAAGGAGAGGACAAAAGTTTCCTAAAAATTTCCAACACCATAGCCAGTGCCGTACAAATACCCAATGCCGACAAGGACGGTAGGATAGGAGGTACATTGTATTCCTCTTTTATCAATATTTCGGACATGGAATTGGTATTGATCTACAAATTGGACAATAAAAGAATCTCCCGGCTGGACCTACGGTCCGAGTTTGAACGACCCAATGGCCGTAGCATCAAATTGGATTCGCTTTGATCAAATCTTTCTTGAAAATTGGGTCTAGCACTGTTCGTGGTATCCTTTAATGTTTTTATCATTTTATATTTTGTAACAAAATCCGATAATTCCATACTAATCAATATCAACTTACCAACCCGAACGTGAACAAAGAACTGGAGCATCAATTTGTTACAGAGCTTGAGAACAATCAGAATATTGTTCATAAAGTCTGTTCGCTATATACCAGTGATAGGGATTCACATAACGACCTTTTCCAGGAAATTACCATACAGTTATGGAAGGCGTATCCCAAATTTCGAGGGGAATCCAAATTCAGTACCTGGATGTACCGGGTAGCACTGAATACCGCCATTACATTGTATCGGAAATCGAAAAGACAGGTGGTTACCCAGGATTACGAATCGGTAATTTTTAAAATAAAGGCCGACGAATATGATGAGACCCAGGAGAAACAGCTCAAACTAATGTACAACGCGCTGCGCCAACTGGGCGATATTGAAAAGGCACTGGTCTTCTTGTACCTGGAGGACAAGGATTATCGGGAAATTGCGGAAACCTTGGGTATAACCGAAGTAAATGCCCGGGTAAAGATGAACCGGATAAAAAATAAATTAAGAACCATATTGAATCCTTAAGGATATGATGGACGAGCTAGAACTGCTGAAGAAAGATTGGCAAAAAAAGGGAGAGGATCTTCCCAAGCTATCGTACGATGAAATACATAATATGCTCTGGAAAAAATCATTTTCCATTGTTCGATGGATATTGATTATCAGTATCTTGGAAATTTTACTCCCCCAGCTATTATTTCTGTTCCCGTCCATAAGGAATTCTATGGCCCTTTTGGACAACGCCTCATTTAACATGGGTTATTTGGCCCTGTCCGTCTTTTACTATCTCGTGGTCATCTATTTCATCTACCTTTTTTACAAAAGATATCGGGAGATTTCGGTTTTGGAAAATGCAAAAAACCTAATGGACAAAATAATCCGGACCAGAAAAACGGTCTTCTACTATATCATCTTTTCCTTGAGCATGTTTTTTATTTTCTTCTTGTACTATGCCTTGGAAATGTATTTTGTGGACGACGTCTTAATGAGCATCGAAGGTCTTGACGAGGTATTGGAGAAACGGTCCTTACAAGAGGTGCGGAACTTAGTGGTCTGGGGAGTGATGTTGGGCGGATTTTTCTTTACCCTGGTTATGGGCGGTATCTATTTTTTACTTTATGGGATCCTGTTGCGAAAGCTTAAAAAGAATTACAACGAACTAAAGCGTCTGGAAATTTAGACATTCTTCCTACTGCGGAACCGCCGCAGTTCATGTTCCTTTTCATAGGCCAACAATTCTTCTTGGGGAATAACCTTTAGGAAGGATGGGTGTTGTTCTATGGCATATTCCAATTTTTCTATAATCGCTTCCGGAGTCTCTTTTTCATAGTCTATTTCCAGAGGTTCTTTAATGACCATAGATTGGAGTATCCCTTTTTTCTTTACCCTAAGCCCTTTCTTGTCGAAAGAACGTCTAAACCCATCAATTACCACCGGGACCACTACGGGCTTATATTTCTTGATGATGTGTGCGGTACCCTTGCGCAACGGCTTCCAAGGGGTGGTGGTACCTTGGGGAAAGGTAATGACCCAACCATCTCCCAATGCTTTCCCTATATTGGAAATATCACTCATTTTTACCTGTCGCTGAATATCCTGCCCTTCCGATCTCCAGGTACGTTCCACACTGATCGATCCGGCATAGGCGAAGATTTTGGTAAGCAAATTCTTTTTCATGGTCTCAGCGGCAGCCACATAATATACATTCAATTTGGGTTTCCAGAGATAACCCAAATTTTTGAGGGAATCCTCCCTTCCGGCCAGGCTAGCGTTAAAAACGTGGAACATGGCCACAACATCCGCAAAGTAGGTCTGGTGATTGCTAACAAAAAGAACATTTTCCCCGGGAAGGGACCTTATTACTTCCGAACCCTCTATTTCCAAGGTATTGAAGCCCTTATATCGGGAACGCGTAATCAAGCCCATTGTTCGAATGAGCCATTTTTTTAAAAATAATATATGCCCAAAGGGATTCTTTTTGAATAGACCCATAGGGCCAAAATTACAAAATAACGTACTATATGACCTGTTTGAGCAATTCTTTAAGCTCGCTCAACATCATAGCCGTGGCGCCCCAAACGGTATAACCATTTAGATTAAAGGCAGGTACGTGAATATTTGTGGCGTAGGAAGTACTCAGTTTTTTTGTGGAAACCATGGAATCGTCCATAAAATCGTCGATAGGAACCTCTACCAAGGCCGCTACCTCAGACTGTTGGGGGGCAAAAGTTGGTTGTTTATTTCTATAAAGGCCTACATAGGGCAGTACCTTAAAATTACTGGGCGGGATATACACCGTACTCAACGATCGAATAATGCCGATTTCTTTAGAGGGTACCCCAACCTCCTCCTGGGTTTCCCGCAATGCCGTTTCCTTAAGATCGGCATCCTTTTTTTCCGCCTGCCCCCCTGGAAAACCGATCTGACCCGAATGTACATCCTTGGGGTGCGCCTTTCTAAGGATAAGCAGCAGGCGGGCTAGCGAATCGGCATCCGGATAAAACAAAGCCATGACCGCGGCAAGCTTGGGCTTGCCACTGGCCAATTTTGCCTCTTGCATCATTCGGATTCTTGAGGCCGGAGCCATTTTAAAATGGGAGGCCTCACCCGGTAAGGGTAGATTTTTTATTTTTGAAACCTGATGGGAAAATAAATCGAAATCCATGCCACTGAAAAAAATCGCTTTGCTTACAATAATACCATTATTTTTTTTGTTCGGTTGCGGAGATTCGGCAGATAAAAAACAAACATTGGATCTTACCAAGTCTTTGGAAAAAGATTCGATAGCCGCCGATATCCCGGTTTCCGATGAAGAGGAGGAAAAGTTTCTGCTAACGGAAGAAAACGCTATCGATTTTTTCTTCGACTACCAAAAAGACCTAAAAGTAAACAAGGTAAGACTGACCACAGGAATGGGAAGTTTTACTGTTCAGCTTTACGATAATGTGCCCTATCACAAAGCCAATTTTATTTTCTTGACACGAAAAGGATATTTTGATGGTACGCAATTTCATCGCGTGGTAAAGGACTTTATTATCCAGGGAGGTAATGCGGATGACAGGGCCACCCCGGAAAAACGACGGGAAATTGGACGTTATCTTTTGCCCCCGGACACGCGCAAGGGATATAAACACCATAGAGGTACGTTGTCCATGCCCAGTAGCGAAATCAACAACCCCCATATGTTGGCCTCTCCCTACGAATTTTTTATCGTGGTCACCCATCCGGGTTCCTATCATTTGGATGGGGAATACACCCCATTTGGAAAAGTAATCCAAGGAATGGATGTTGTGGACAAAATAAACCAAGTAAGGGTGGGCAAAGGGGATTGGCCCTTTCAAAATGTCTATATAGAGAAGGCGGAGGTATTGGAATAAGCGCAACAATCAACCCATACTTAAGTAATGGCCCAATCCACCACCCCTGATTTAGTCAAAATTGTTGGGTGTAATAATTGTAATCCTTTATGGCAATATCCACGAATTCGAATGGTTTAAGGTCCGTAACAATTTGGGCCACCTCCTTGATCCTGTCACTAAGTGAGACGATAATATGATGATCCCCGTTTACCCTAGCGGCGTCATAAAGCTCTTTTATAGTCTGCATTTCACTATCCTTAAAAATGGTAATCTGCGGAAATTTAGGAACATAATCTTGGGGCAACTCCCTTAGAATGGTGTCCTTAAGACCAACTTTTTTCCGCTCACTGATTACAGTGGTCCCTGCGGCAATGTCACCTACACGTTGTCCCTTGCCCCTTATTAATATTGTGAATACAGCCACACCACCGGAACTTAGTACCACATCGATTATCCGTAAGATCCACCGAACAAAATAACTGGCAAAACTAGGTTTGGATCCATCCAGTTTTACCACGCGAATGTGCATTAAGTTTTTGCCAATCGTCTTCCCATCCGTAAAGGTCTCCAAAAGCACATAGTAGAGGAAGGCGGGCAAACTTAACAGGAGGTATAGGGCCCACATATCAGCAAAATCCACCTCGAGAGCCAATAATAACCAAATCATTAGAATGGTATAAACTATGATTACAAAACTATCTATAATATAGGCCAACATGCGGTCTCCCAGATGGGCCGTATGCTGATGGATGCTTATATTTTGGGCCGTTTCTATTTGAAATTGTTCCATAGTTTCGTTTCTTTGAGGTAAACCCAAAGTTGATGCGCGAGGCGGCGTTCGTAAAGCAAAATAAAGACAAATGGGCTGTTTTTGAAAACGCCCTGTCCAACAAAACGAAGATAGCGCCCGATGTATTGTCCGACCTCTATATTGAAATCACGGACCACCTCAGTTATGCGAAGACCTTTTACGGTGGGAGCAATACGGAGTTTTACCTAAATTCCCTCGCCTCACAGGCCCACCAGAAGATATACCGCACCAAAAGGGAACCAAAAAATCGCATTGTGGAATTCTGGAAGACCGAATTTCCTACCATGTTCTATTACCACCATAGGGAATTGCTCATCGCTTTTCTGGTTTTTTTCTTTTTTACGGCGGTAGGGGTCTTTTCCGCGGCTAACGAGGGCGACTTTGTGCGGTCGATTTTAGGGGATGGCTATGTGAACATGACCTTGGAGAATATTGAAAAAGGAGATCCCATGGCTGTTTACAAGGAAATGGGGGAATTCAATATGTTCCTGGGTATTACCATAAACAACATCCAAGTGGCGCTTATGGCCTTTGCTTATGGCATCTTTATAGGCATAGGCACCTTGGTAATTCTGTTGCAGAACGGTATTATGCTGGGTAGTTTTCAATATTTTTTTTACGATAAGGGGCTGATGTGGGAGTCTGCACGCACCATTTGGATCCATGGCACTATAGAGATATCGGTAATCATCATAGCGGGCTGCGCAGGCCTCGTGTTGGCCAATGGATTGCTCTTCCCGGGAACATATACCCGATTGGAATCCTTCAAAAGGGGGGTCCGGAACGGTTTAAAGATCATGATCAGTACAATTCCTTTTTTTGTGGTAGCCGGATTTTTGGAAGGATTTGTAACACGCCACACCGAAATGCCGGATTTCCTCGCTATTTTTATTATAGGGAGTTCCTTGGTGCTGATTATTTCCTATTATATTGTCTATCCGAGGCGAATCCATAAAAACTTGAACCTATGAGTGACCAACAGTATATCGAATTCAAAAAACAGCGGGAGTTAGGTGAGATTTTATCGGACACCATGTCCTTTCTCCGAAGTCAGTTTAAACCTTTTTTCTCGGTATACTTTAAAATAGTAGGACCCTACTTGGTATTGCTGCTTATATCCACTGGATTTTACCTATATTCTTTTCAACCCTTTTTTAATTTGAGCTCGGAAGCTTCCGATCTCGCCTTTAACGGGGTGACAATGGTACTTACCCTGTTCATTTTTTTGATTGCGCTGGTATTGGTTTATTCCATATCGCAATCTACCACTTTGCATTACATAAAATCCTATGCCAACCATAAGGGCAGTCCCGATTTTGCGGAAATCAAAAGTGAAGTCTATGCCACCCTATGGAGTTTTATTGGATTGGGATTTTTGGTGGTCCTTTCCCTCATGGCGGGCTTTATGGCCTGCATTATTCCCGGGATTTATCTGTATGTACCCTTGATACTTTCCTTTTCTGTATTGGTTTTTAACCAAAAAGGGGCCACAGAAGCCTATGGATATAGCTTTACCCTGATCAAGGACGAATGGTGGATAACCTTTGCTACCCTTTTGGTCATCGGTATTATTGTGGCCATTGCAAGTTATGCCTTTAGTCTACCCGCCGCAGTCTACGGCTGGATAAAGATGGGTATATTTTCCGGCGAAGTAGATGCCGAAACCATGGGCGATAATTTTGTGGACCCCATCTATATCTTGCTGAACATACTCAGTACTTTGGCCAGTATCCTGCTTAATTTGATTTCCGTTATTGCAGCGGCTTTCGTCTATTTTAACCTCAACGAGAAAAAGAACTTTACGGGTACTTACGAGCGCATCCAAAACTTGGGCAAAACCCCAGAAGCGTAGGCATGGGGAAATCGCTTCTCTTTTTTTTCCTTTTTGGCTTAGGGATCGTTTCGGTACAGGGACAAAAGGTTGTTTTTGATACCGTACCCCTCCAAGTTAAAAAGATCACGGAGAAAGACCTACAGGCCTATAGGGACGACCCCGACTTCAATTACGAGGTCATCAAGTCCGACCCCACTTGGTGGGACAATTTCCTGACATGGCTTGGGAATCTCTTTCTTCGCCTTTTTGAATGGCTTTTTGGTGTTGAACGGGCCACCGGACTTTTGGCGGACTTTTTCAGTATCGTTCCCTATCTCCTTTTGGGACTGTTCCTATTTTTACTGATCAAGTTTTTTCTCAATGTGGCCACGCGATCATTGATGTATGCCAAAAAAAATACATCTTCGGTCACACTGTCCGAAGAAGAGCATATTATTAAAAACGAGGACATTCAACAGTTGATAAAAAAAGCCGTTGCCCAAAAGGATTATCGATTGGCCTTTCGCTATTCCTATCTCCATATCCTAAAGCTATTGAGCGAAGAACAATTTATTGATTGGCAATTACAAAAAACCAATACGGATTATATCTCCGAAATTAAGGCCCCGGAGCTAAAACAACCTTTTGGCCATATTTCCCAATTGTACGATTACATCTGGTACGGAGAATTTGCCATTGACAAGGACAAATACGAACAAATGGTCCCCACATTCACGGCCCTACAAAACAGCATCCGGAAAAATGGGTAGAAAAGCAAGTATATATTTAGGAATCGCTATCCATGCCATAGCCCTTCTTATGCTTGTGCAATACAATAGACCCAAAGAGGTCAATTGGTTTCCCTCTTATGTAAAACAACATAAGATACCCTACGGCACTTTCATATTGAACCAGATTATGGCACAGTTTTTCCAGGACGGGGTAAAGCAAGTAAATAGGCCGCCTTTCGAGTTTTTGACGACCAATTCCGACATAAAAGGCACCTATTTTTTTGTAAATGATAAGATTCAATTCGGGGATTCCGAATTGGATATACTCTTGGACTGGGCGGCCACTGGAAATACGATTTTCATAGCATCCGATAATTTTGACGATATGCTGTTGGATACCTTGCACCTGGAAATAGGTTCATTGTATTCGGGTTTGGACTATGACGGGACACCATTGCACCGATTGGTTCATCCCCAATTAAACCTAAATTCCGGTTATCCCTTTAAGAAGGACGGCTACGCGCAGTATTTTACCTCCCTGGATACCTTGAACACCACAATTTTGGGCTCAGTAGAAGCCCTTTCTGGAAACGATACCGTCCAGAAGAGGCACTTTAATATTGTCAAACAACGATTCGGCAAGGGGGAAATATTACTTTCCCTTTTTCCCAAGGCATTTACCAATTACTTTGTACTAAGAGAAGGCAATAAGGACTATACAGCGGGTTTATTATCTTATTTGGATGACACGAAGACCATTTACATGGATAATCACTACAAATCGGGAAAAGCGGTTTTTACCTCCCCCCTATACATTTTTCTAAGCAGAAAGGAATTGAAATGGGCATTTTACATGGTACTCATCGGCACTGTATTTTACATCATTTTTGAAGGAAAAAGGAAGCAAAGGGCTATACCGTTGTTGCACCCCCTTAAAAATCAAACACTGGCCTTTACACGCACCATAGCCGATATGTATTTTGAGAAAGGGGAACAAAAACAAATGGCGGAACATAAGATTACGTATTTTTTGGAGTATCTACGGTCGCATTTTTATATGGATACCCAAAGTAGGGATAATCGGTTTTATATTGATCTTGCAGCCCGCAGTTACCATTCCGTTGATGAAATCAAGGAACTGTTCAACTATGTGGATAGAATTAAAGTGCGTAAAGAAATCACCGACGAAGAACTTAAAAATCTAAATACCGTAATCGAAAAATTCAAAGCCAAAGCAAATGGAAGAAAACATTGATCCAAACGAGGAACTTGATTTTAAACCACGTATCCCTTTGGAGGATCTAAAGAAAACCGTGGCGGACATTAAGACCGAACTTTCCAAAGTCATCATTGGTCAACAGGATTTTATAGAGCTGTTGATCGTATCCCTTTTGGTAGATGGCCATGTACTCATAGAAGGGGTTCCTGGGATTGCAAAGACCATTACGGCCAAGCTTTTCGCCAAGACCTTAAAGACTGGTTTTAGTCGGATACAGTTTACTCCGGACCTTATGCCAAGCGATATTCTTGGGACCTCCATCTTCAATGTCAAAACCTCCAAATTCGAATTCAAACAAGGTCCCATTTTCTCCAATATGGTGCTCATTGACGAAATCAATCGTGCACCAGCCAAAACCCAGGCAGCTTTGTTCGAGACCATGGAAGAACGTCAGGTGACTATGGACGGTACCACCTATGCCATGGACGAACCATTCATGGTGTTGGCCACCCAAAATCCAATAGAACAGGAAGGAACTTATGCACTTCCCGAAGCCCAATTGGACCGATTTATTTTTAAAATCAAGGTTGCCTATCCATCGACTGAGGAAGAAATACGGATTATCCAGACCCACCATAATAGAAGAGGCTCAAATCCACAAGAAATGATTGTACCCGTTATTACGCCCAAGCAATTGTCGGACTACAAATCCCGGATACAGGAAATTGTTGTGGAAGAAAAAATAATCAAATACATCGCCGATATGATAACCAAGACCCGGAATCACCCCCATTTATATCTCGGCGGCTCACCAAGGGCGTCCATAGCCACACTAAACGCATCCAAGGCATTGGCCGCCATAAACGGTCGCGATTTTGTTGTTCCAGAAGATGTAAAACGGGCCTTGGTACCTGTTCTTAATCATCGGGTTATCCTAACCCCGGAACGGGAAATGGAAGGGATGACCACGGATGGCGTGGTTCAAATGATTATGGAGTCGGTGGAAATACCCAGATAGGTGTGCAATTTCTAAGGTCGTTTTACATAAACAACACATTTTTTAGGTACTTGGCGGTACTGTCCGCCCTTTTTGTCCTTTCCTACTGGATACCTATGCTCTACCCTATGGCTTGGGTGGGTGTATGGGTACTGCTGGGCCTGTTCCTATTCGACATCTATTTGCTCTATTCCCAGGATAAAGGGGTACATGCCCTTAGAAAGCTGCCGAAAAAATTGTCGAATAGCGATTCCAATGCCCTTGGGGTACAATTTTCCAGCCACTATCCCTTTAAAACCTACTTATCCATTATCGATGAGTTGCCCATCCAATTCCAAAAAAGGGATTTTCTATATGAAACGTCCATTCTCCGTGGAGAAAAGAAGTACTTTTCTTATTCCGTTCGCCCAGTGGAGCGGGGGGAATACAAGTTTGGCAATCTAAACGTCTACGCCTCATCTCCCCTACAAATCGCGAGAAGACGTTTCATTTTCCAGAAAGACCAAATGGTACCGGTATACCCGAGCATACTGCAAATGCAACAGTATGATTTTTTGGCCATAAACAATCGACTTACGGATATCGGATTGAAAAAGATTCGACGTATAGGGCACACCCAGGAATTTGAGCAAATCAAGGAATATGTTCGGGGCGATGATTTTCGAACAATCAACTGGAAGGCCACTGCCAAGCACAACCAACTCATGGTAAATCAATATCAGGATGAAAAATCACAACCCATTTACTCCATAATCGATACGGGCCGGGTGATGAAAATGCCCTTTAATGAATTAAAGTTGTTGGATTATGCCATAAATTCCTCTTTGGCCTTTTCCAATGTGGCCTTGAAAAGGAACGATAAAACGGGTATGATCACTTTTTCAAAAAAAATTGAATCCTTTGTTCCGGCCCTACCAAAAATAACCCATCTGAACACCATTTTGGAAAAACTGTACAACATAGACACAGAATTTACCGACTCGGATTTTGGATTACTGTATGCCCATATCAAACGAAAGGTCCCGCAAAGAAGTTTATTAATGCTGTATACCAATTTCGAACATATTTCCGCGCTCAAAAGACAGTTGCCCTTTCTGCTTGCCATGGCCAAGCAACATCTTTTGGTCGTAATATTTTTTGAGAACACGGAATTGGAGGAGCTTATTGCCTCGGATGCAGAAGATTTACAGGCCATTTACCATAAGACCATTGCTGAAAAATTCTCGCTCGAAAAACGGTTAATGCAAAAAGAACTACAGCGACATGGTCTACAAACCATCTTGACCAAACCCGAAGAGTTGACATTGCATACCATTAATGCGTATCTGGAGATAAAGGCACGGGGACTACTCTGATATGGTGCAGTAAGGCGAAAATAAACTTGCGAAGTCGAATATTTCGGACTAAAGTTTGTTAACTTTAACAAGACCCACTCTTTAAAAGTGTTTATCCCATGCAGACAATTTTGGGCTCCGGTGGGGCCATTGGAACGGAACTCGCCAAGGCGCTTACAGCTTATACGACCAACATACGCTTGGTAAGCCGTAATCTGCAAAAAGTGAACGCCACGGACGAACTTATGTCGGCCGATTTGTTGCATCCGGAGGCGGTTAAAAAGGCGGTGACCGGTTCCTCCGTGGTTTATGTTACGGTAGGCTTTCCATATAGTTTAAAAGTTTGGCAGGAGAGCTGGCCCAAGTTTATGGAAAATATCATCACCGCCTGCAAAGCCAATAATTCAAAACTCGTGTTCTTTGATAACATCTATATGTACGACAAAGAACACCTCAACGGTATGACGGAGGAAACTCCTATACATCCCCCAAGTAAAAAAGGTAAGATTCGCGCCCAAATCGCCCAAATGATATGGCATCAAGTGGAAGCTGGTGAACTCGTGGCGCTTATAGCCCGATCTGCAGATTTTTATGGTCCCTCCATAAAGCAGACCAGTATGTTAACGGAAATGGTCTTTAAGAAATTAGCAGCTGGTCAAAAAGCAAACTGGTTGGCTTCGGTGGATCATAAACACTCCTTTACTTATACCCCGGATGCAGCCAAGGCTACCGCCTTATTGGGAAATACAAAGGACGCGTATAATCAGGTTTGGCATCTTCCTACGGCGTCCAACCCCTATACGGGGAAGAAATGGATAGAAACCATAGCCTCCGAAATGGGTGTAAAGCCAAAATACCAAACCGCTCCTAGGTTTTTAGTTCGGATTCTTGGATTATTTATTCCGATTATGAAGGAAATGGTAGAAATGCTGTACCAATATGATAGGAGCTATGTTTTTGATAGCACTAAATTTGAAAAGCGCTTCGGGATTGCCCCAACCACTTATTTGGAAGGAATACGGACCATTATCAAAACCGATCATGGTTAAAACTAGGGTTAATCCTGATGAAATCATTTTGCCCAAGATTCACCAAAATCTGTCATATCAAGGTTTGTGGTAAACACAGGATCTTCGGACAGAGCATTCATCTGGGCTTTACGCCTTGCCTTTCTTTTTTTTCCGGAGAATACGTCAATGGTAATCCCTGCGGTAACCCCGCCTAAAACGGTGGCGGCCAGATCGCCATTGTCCCAGGCGTTGTTCTGTTGTTCGTCCAAGGCTTCCTTGGCCACACCTGCCAAGAGACTTGCCCCCACAGCCCCGGCAAATGTCCAAAATCGATTACCGTCCGACAGCTCACCTGCAATAACGGCTCCGCCCACACCACAGAGGGCCCCTATGCCAAAATGCCAAACCTTGTCCTGCTCTAACTGGGCATTGCACTGAAAAGTCATTAAGGTCAATAGGAATAAAACAATGGTATGCTTCATGGTTTCCAAAAAATAGAAATCGTTAGAATACTATATTCCTCAAGCGTAAATATAGCGATTTGCGTATTTCCAAATAGGCTAGCCCACCTTTATCCATTTTTCAAAAAGAATATCCCGTCACCTATGCTAAAAAATTACCCTCAAATCCGTAAAAGTCCGCCATATGCAAACAACCGCTACAATGTCCCCCATATTGCTAAGGAATTCCTTATTTTAGTCCAACAAACTTTTCCGTCAAACTAGCACACATAATGAAATGCACTCTCCCCGTTCAAATAGCTCCGCTGTTCCTCGTTTTTTTGATACTTTTTTCAAGTTGCAATACCCCGTCCAATAAGCCAAAGGAATTGCCCTTAACGGTTTATGAGGATTCCATCGGCGAAATGGCCAAGGCCCAGGAAGCCAGAAGCAATATTGCACCAAAAATTGCAGAGGGATTGGTTTTAAGTCTTTGGGCATCGGATTCGCTGGCGCCGGATCCCATAGCCATGGATATTGATAATTCGGGGAAAATCTATCTTACCAGTACCAACCGCCAGAAAAATTCGGAGTTTGATATTCGAGGGCATCAAGATTGGATGACCGCCTCCATCTCCCTTCAGTCCGTGGAGGACAGACGTCAATTTTTGCGTTCCACTTTTGCTCCCGAAAAAAGCAAGGAAAACCAGTGGTTTCCGGATTTGAACAAGGACAGCATCCATGACTGGAAGGACCTTACCGTGGAAAAGGATGAAGTTTGGATGCTCGAGGATACCGACAACAATGGCCTAGCCGACAAATCTACCCGAATTCTGGAGGATTTCCATGAAGAGATTACAGATGTTGCCGGTGCCCTGCTCGTTCGCGACGAAGATTTTTTTGTAGGAATCGGCCCAGATATGTGGCGGCTTACCGATACCAATGACGATCAGGTATTGGACGAGAAAACTTCCATTGCCCATGGTTTTGCAGTTCATATCGGTTTTGGTGCCCATGGCATGTCCGGGGCCGTAGAAGGTCCCGATGGTAAAATATATTGGGGAATCGGGGATATCGGTGCTAGCATAACTACGGTGGACGGTGAAAAGCACCATTATCCCAATCAAGGTGTTATTGTTCGCAGTAATCCGGATGGTAGTGACTTTGAAGTATTTGCCCGGGGACTTCGGAATACACATGAATTTGTCTTCGACGCGTATGGTAATATCATTTCCTCGGATAATGACGGTGACCATGCCGGTGAAAGCGAACGTCTGGTGCACATTGTAGAAGGATCCGACGCTGGATGGCGTGCCAATTGGCAATACGGCAAATACACGGACCCAAAAAATAATGGATACAAGGTATGGATGGACGAAAAGTTGTACGTCCCAAGATGGGAAGGTCAGGCAGCCTATATCATACCCCCTATCGTCAATTACCACAATGGTCCTACGGGCATGGTATATAACCCTGGAACCGCACTCGGAAAAGAGTGGCTGGATCGTTTCTTTTTGGTCGAGTTTGTCGGTGACCCCGGACGTTCCCACATCTGGTCGTTCGATCTAAAACCAAAGGGGGCTTCCTTTGAACTGAATTCCGACATCGACGTTCTAAGTGGGGTCTTGCCCACAGCGCTAAAATTTGGCCCCGACGGGGCCCTGTATTTGGCAGATTGGATCAATGGATGGGGCACTAAAAATTACGGACGTATCTGGAAATTGGATGTGGATGAAAGCAACCAGGACTTGAGTAAGGAACGGCAAGAGACCGAACGACTTATGACCTTGGATTATGAAGACCAATCTACGGACGAATTGGTCGCCCTGTTGTCCTATCCGGACCTGAGGATTCGTAGAAAAGCACAATTTCAATTGGCCAAAAGCAGCTTTTGGGGCTACCGGGCACTTAAGGAAGTGGTAAGGAACAATACCAATCGGTTCGCCCGTATCCACGCCATTTGGGGCATCGGTCAAATTGCTTCAAAGAATGTTAATAAGGCCGAAGTTTTGTTGGAATTGCTGTCGGACCATGATCCGGAAATCGTTGCCCAAGCAGCAAAAGTAATCGGTGACGTAAAATATGTGCAGGCCGGAAATTCCTTGATTCCTCTATTGATACATGAAAACGATCGGGTAAAGTTCTTTGCCGCTCAGGCCTTGGGTAGAATTCATTATACGGAAGCCGTTCAACCATTACTGGATATGATTGCTTCCAACGATGACCGGGACGTATACCTAAGACATGCAGGAGTCTTGGCCCTGTCACGAATTGGAAAAACGGAAGCTATTCTTGATTTGGTCGATAATCCCAAAAAAAGTCTACGGATAGCCGCCGTATTGGTCTTAAGACGGTTGGAGGATGCGCGCGTCTCCCAGTTTTTGAAGGATCCCGATGAATATATAGTTACTGAGGCCGCACGAGCGATTAACGACGATTGGTCGATCGAAGAAGTCTTACCGGATTTGGCGGATCTACTTACCCAAGAAAGATTTAGTGCCGAGCCCCTATTGCGACGAAGTATCAATGCCGCATTGCGTGTAGGGGGAGAAAAGGAATTGAACGATCTTATAGCCTTTGCCAAACGGACCAAAGTGGATAGCGAGCTGAGAAGGGAAGCCTTGGAAGTTATCGGTTCGTGGTCTTCACCATCCGTTCTGGATAGGGTCGACGGACGTTTTAGGGGTGAAATAAGCAGAGACCCCATGGAGGTAAGACAAAAAATAGAAGATGATATTCCCCTTTTTCTTAGCGATACAGATCCAGCGATTCTGACCGGTACGACCAAGCTCCTAGGTGCATTGGGTATAGATACCTACAATGCGGAATTGTTCGATCTTATAAAAGCGCACGCCAATGCCGAGGTTAGGGCCGCTTCCTTGGAGGCTTTGGCCCAATTGGATACAGGCAATATCCAAAAAGCAATGGAATTGGGCATGAAGGACAAGAACGAGAATGTGCGCTCGGTCGCCGTTGGACTCATCGGGAAAATGGAGGTGAAAAAGGAGGACTTGCCCAACATTGTGTATCCTATATTTAAGTCCGGCTCTACTTTGGAGCAGCAGGAAATGCTTGGGGTTCTCGGTGATCTCCCTGTGGATCGGAGCGAAGATGTCCTGAGCGGACTAATAAAAATGGCGGGCAACAACCAACTTTCCCAAGGTGTGATCCTAGATTTAATAGACGCTGTGGAAGCGACGGATTCGGAAAAAATGATCGCGCAACTCGATAAAGTCAAAAGTAACGGTCCTACCGTAGACGCATATAAGGCCACACTCTATGGAGGCAGTTGGTGGAGTGGTCGCAGTGTTTTTGCCAATAATCCAACAGCACAATGCGTACGGTGCCATGCATTAAACGGTTCCGGAGGTAAGGTAGGTCCGCCTTTGGACAATATTGGGGCAGTACTTACGAGGGAGCAACTCCTGGAATCGCTCATAGCGCCCAACGCTCGTTTGGCGCCGGGATACGGAAGTGTGCGGCTTACCCTTCAAGATGGGCAAAAAGTTATAGGTATTTTGGAAGAGGAAACGAAGGAGGAACTGATTCTCAGAACCTCCGATGCAGAACCCATGGAAATTGCCGTGGCGCGAATAGCGAAAAGGGAAAATATGCCATCGGCGATGCCGCCCATGGGGCTTATGATAACGAAGCACGAACTCCGCGACCTCATGGAGTTCCTTTCCAGTTTAAAGAACGATTGATGCGAACAGGAAGGAGCGCCTTTAAATTATATTACAATGTCCACGAATTTTCGCCATTGTAGGGAATACACCCTTTATAATCACCAGGGATGGGGTCATACTGTAAGTGGTTCTTCCCAATTTCTTCAGAAGTGAAATATCCCATTAAGGTGAGTTGCTTCACTCTCCGATAAAAATCTATGGGTGCCTGTTTACCTAATGGGCTTCCCCAGACCGAGGGATTAAATTTATTGGCCTTGGCCTCTTCACCCTTTAGTACTTCCTTTCGTTGGTCTTCTGTCAGATCGATAAAAGAAGTATTAAATTGCGCTTGGCATCGCTTCTCAAATTCATCATAACCCTTTCGCACATGTGCTTTATCTTCAGGGGAAAGGGTTTTGTCCAACATCAGGTCTACAAATATGTCCACTTTAAGGTCCAAGGCACCAGGAGTCGTTGTCCGAGGTAAAATCGTTTCGGTAATTTGTGAGACTACTGCGGCTTGTTCGGCCGTAAAAAAGACCGGACTCCAATCCACACGTTGTTGATTTTGACAGGACTGCAATAGGCTGGCCAAACTGGAACCGCCCAAAGTGGCCCCTACCAACAATGCTGTATTCTTTAAGGCTACTCTTCTATCCATACTTATATGTTTTGTCTATTCAGTTCTTTTACAGCATGATCCGCAGCCCTGGCAGTAAGCGCCATATACGTCAGCGACGGGTTCACACAGGAAGAGGAAGTCATACAGGCCCCATCCGTTACAAAAACGTTCTTGGCCGCATGTACTTGGTTAAAGGCATTTAATACGGAAGTTTTGGGATCACGGCCCATTCTGGCGGTTCCCATTTCATGAACTCCATGCCCTGGAGGACTTTGATTGTCAAAGCCTAAAATATTCTTGAAACCGGCCTTTTCCAGCATTTCCACCGCATCCGACTTAATTTGGTCGTTCATTCTAAGTTCGTTTTCCTTGAACTCGCAATCGATGTTTACCGTGGGAAGACCCCATTTATCCTTTAAATCGGTATTCAAGGTAATCTTGTTCTCGTGATAGGGAAGACATTCCGCAAAACCGGTTATGAAAAAGCCCCAAGGTCCCGGCTTAAAAAGTGTATCCTTAAAATCACTTCCGAAATCTTCGGAATTGACCCCAGATCCCCAGTTGGAACGGCCTGCACCGCCCTGGTAGCCAAAACCTCGAAGAAAACTATCCGACTTGGTCTTTTCGTCCAAGTTCACGTAACGTGGAATATAGATGCCATTGGGCCGTCTTCCGGAATAATATTGGTCCTCAAAACCTTCAATGGAACCCATTGCGCCGACTTTGTATGTGTGGTCCATGAGGTTGTGACCCAGTTCACCACTATCATTACCCAGTCCATTGGGAAAACGATCGGATTTGGAGTTTAATAAAATCTTGGTGGAACTTATGGCAGAGGCGTTACAAAAAATAATTTTGGCATAATATTCCATTTCCTCCATGGTCTCGGAATCTACAACGCGAACACCTGTAGCCTTCCCCTTTTCATCATCGTAGATAATGGAGCTTACGATCGAATTAGGCCGCATGGTCAAATTTCCTGTCTTCTCTGCAGGTGGCAAAGTCACGGCATTGCTACTGAAATAGGCTCCAAATGGACAACCCCGCGAACAGCGGTTTCTAAATTGGCATTTTCCCCGCCCATTTAAAGGTTTGGTCAAATGGGCACATCTACCTATTATTAGATGCCTACCTTCAAAATTTTCTTCAATTTTTTTCTTGGTATACTTCTCCACACAATTCAGTTCCATAGGAGGCAAAAAATGGCTGTCGGGTAAATGGGGCAGGCCCAAAGCCTCACCACTAATTCCGGCGAATTTTTCCACATAGGTGTACCAAGGTTCGATGTCTTTGTAACGAATGGGCCAATCTACTCCATATCCATCTTTTGCATTGGCCTCAAAGTCAAGGTCGCTCCAACGGTAAGTCTGTTTTCCCCAAACCAAGGACCGGCCACCCACCTGATGGCCACGAATCCAAATAAACGGTTTTATTTCGGTATAAGGGTTGTCCTTATCATTGGCAAAAAAATGCTCTGTAGCCTCACTCCCCCAGCCGATCCTTGAGACGGAACTGGCATGTTTTTGATTTTCTTCATATTCCAGAGCACCCCGAAGTTCAAAGTCCCAAGGGTCTTTAGTCATAGTGGGATAGTCCTGAACATGTTTCACCATTTTGCCCCGTTCCAGAACCAGGGTCTTTAATCCTTTTTCACATAATTCTTTTGCGGCCCAGCCTCCACTGATACCAGAACCCACAACTATGGCATCATAGCTGTGTTCTTGCATGGCCCTGCCATTGATATTTGCCATTAAAGTAGTTTTTGTTGCGTAGTTATCTGAACACAAGATAAACAACATTGTTCAAAAATGGATGGGGTTGGGATAAGAAAGTAATCAATTTTCAAACCGGATAGATTCCAATTCACCCTTGGCCATCCGAAATTCGGACATCATTCCCGCAACAATATCAGCGGCGGGTTTAATATCGTGTATCAAAGCCGAAACCTGGCCAATTTCCAGCTCGCCATCTTCCAAATTACCCTGGAACATCCCCTTTTTGGCACGGCCCTTACCTAATAAATCCCTTAGTTGCCCTACAGTCGCCCCGCGTTCATAGGCAAGTTGCACCTCCTGGTAGAATTTGTTTTTGAGTAACCGAACGGGGGCCAATTCCTTTAGGGTCAATTGGGTATCGCCCTCCTTGGCCTGGAGTACCTCTTGTTTAAAAAGTTCATGTGAAGAAGCCTCCACGCTGGCAACAAAACGACTACCTACCTGAACCCCATCTGCTCCAAGTACCATGGCGGCCAACATAGCCCTCCCGCTCGAAATTCCTCCGGCCGCCAAAATGGGAATCCCTATTTTTTCATTTATAGCCGGTATGAGAACCATAGTGGTAGTCTCATCACGTCCATTATGACCCCCTGCTTCAAAGCCTTCGGCCACAATGGCATCCACTCCGGCATCCTGTGCCTTAAGAGCAAACTTCAAACTACTCACAACATGGACCACTGTAATTCCTTTGCCTTTTAAGTAGGTAGTCCAAGTGGCGGGATTCCCGGCTGAGGTGAAAACAATTTTCACCCCCATTTCCACAATAATATCCATAATCTTTTCGATATCCGGATACAGCATGGGGACATTTACTCCAAAGGGCCTTTTCGTAGCCTGTTTACATTTTTGGATATGTTCGCGCAGTACTTCCGGATACATACTACCAGACCCTATAAGGCCCAGGCCGCCGGCATTGGAAACGGCAGAAGCCAAACGCCATCCACTGGTCCAGACCATGCCTGCCTGAACAATGGGATAGGATATCCCAAAAAGTTGTGTTACCCTGTTTTGCATAGCAAATCTACCACGGACATTTTTTGACCGTAGCTCAAGAAATGACGCCAGATCCCAAGAGTTCGTCGCCTTTATACCAGGCCACGAACTGACCTTCGGTAATGGATGATTGCGCCTCTTCGAAATCCACGTAAAGACCACCCTCAATTTTGTATAAAGTCGCCTTTTGTAGCGGTTGGCGATAACGAATCCTGGCCATGACCTCCATTTCAGCATCGGTTTCCAAACGTAAATCCGATCGCACCCAATGGAGTTCGTCATCCTTTACAAATAAGGTCCTGCGATACAATCCCGGATGGGATTTTCCTTGGCCCGTATAGATAATATTTTCCTCAACATCCGTTTCAATGACAAATAGGGGTTCCTTGGTACCACCTACATCCAGACCCTTTCGCTGACCCTTCGTAAAATAATGGGCCCCCTGATGCTCTCCCACTACCTTACCGTCATCCAAGTGGTATATAAGTTTTTCGGACATAAATGCCAATTCTTCTTCCTTTGTCCCAAATTCCTTTCTTTCCGGTTCATACTTAGGAATATTGGCCGGTACTTCGACAATAACACCTTTCTTGGGTTTCAATTTTTGTTGCAAGAAATCGGGAAGACGGACTTTACCGATAAAACAAAGTCCTTGTGAATCTTTTTTGTCCGCGGTAATCAGGTTGTTTTCCGACGCAATTTGACGTACTTCCGGTTTGGTCAAATGACCAATGGGGAATAGTGTTCTCGATAATTGTTCCTGCGAAAGCTGGCACAAAAAATAGGATTGATCCTTATTGGTATCCCTTCCAGCCAAAAGGCGATAGGTTTCACCACCCTCCGCATTTTTTCTGATTCCTTTTTGGCAATAATGGCCCGTGGCGACGTAGTCGGCTCCCAATTGCAACGCAATTTTAAGAAAAACATCGAATTTAATCTCCCGGTTACAGAGAACATCGGGATTAGGTGTGCGTCCGTTCTCATATTCACGAAACATGTAGTCCACAATGCGCTCCTTGTAAATGGCGCTCAAATCTATGGTTTGAAAAGGAATACCCAATTTTTCGGCAACAATAAGCGCATCATGGCTATCTTCCAACCATGGGCATTCTTTGGATAGGGTTACGGAATCATCATGCCAATTCTTCATAAAAAGGCCAATAACCTCATATCCCCGTTCTTTTAAGAGATAGGCCGCAACACTGGAATCCACTCCGCCCGAAAGCCCGACAACCACTTTTTTCATTGGATTATTCTTAGGAACAAAATTACGAAAATACCTGGGTTATCCCTAAAAATGACGTTGGTGCAAAATTGTCTATGATTTTTATTTTGTTAATTTTTTTATAAATATTGATAAACAAAAGCAACCTTCGGAAACTGCGCTCATCTAGTTTGTGGTTTTACCACAACTAGGATGTTCAAGCCTAATTTATTAGCCATATATATCATTTTTAGGATTGTTAAACATTTAATAAAGCACAATTTTTGTTTAATGTTTAGCGTATGTTTGTTAAACATTAATTCCATAAGATAAACGATTATGAAAAAAATTTCCAAGATTTTTACCTCTTCAATTCTCAGCATGGCGCTGTTGCTTGTGTTCTCCTGTTCGGATGACGATAATGGCCCGACTACCCCTCCGGAACAGCCCATGGACGAACTTAACATTGTTGAAACGGCACAGGCCGAAAACGCCTTAAGTAGTTTGGTAGCCGCTTTGCTCAAAGCGGACGAAAGTGCCGCCAATGATTTGGTGGCTGCGCTTAGTGATGAAAGTAGCACTTTTACTGTTTTGGCCCCCACCAATGATGCTTTTACAGACCTACTTGCCCGATTGGATGGCTTCGATTCCCTGGAAGATTTCAATACGGAACAACTTCAAAACTTATTGGCTACCATTTTAACGTATCACGTCGTTTCAGGAGCTGCAGTAGCCTCAGGGGATCTTACAGCGGATCAGTCGGTCGGCACTTTGGAAGGTGGCTCCTTGACCGTCAGCTTGGACGGCGGAGTTTTCTTTACCGATGCAGCAGGGGAAGCAGCCGAAGTAATTACCCCCGATGTTATGACAGCCAACGGCATTGTACATATCATAGATAAAATATTATTGCCGCAGGCCGCCTTGGACGCCCTGCAAGACATTCTTCTGGTTTCCATAACTGATTTGGCCATAGCTACTCCTACCTTAAGTAATTTGGTGGCTGCCCTACAAGCTGCCGATGGAGATTTACCGACTGTATTGGCTGGAGATGGTCCCTTTACCGTTTTTGCTCCAACCAACGAGGCTTTTACCGCCTTCCTCGAGGCCAATAGTTTTGCAGATCTTGGCGCTGTCCCTGTGGATGTGCTTACCCAAGTACTATTAAATCACGTAGTCAGTGGAACCAATCTTTCCACTGACCTAAGTACAGGCTATATATCCACTCTGTCTACGGCCGGAGCCGGAGGAAACAATTTGAGTATGTTGGTAGATGTAACGGATGGCGTTACTCTAAACGGCGTTTCCGAAGTTACCGCTGCGGATAATAAGGCCATCAATGGCGTTGTTCATATTGTGAATGCCGTAATAGGCCTTCCCAATATTGTGGACCATGCCGTAGCCAATTCCGAACTTACCAGTTTGGTCGGTTTGTTAACCGATGGGGGCGACACCACTTTTACCGATCTACTATCCAGCACGGACAATGATTTCACCGTTTTCGCACCGGTCAATGCAGCTTTTGATGGTTTCACCAGTGAGAATGAAATCGCCAATATTTTATCCAATCACGTTGTTGTAGGTGCCGCGGCACTTTCTACCGACTTGGAAACCGGGTATGACATTACTACTGCTGCCACGAATTCGGATGGTGACAATTTAAATGTATATATCAACACTGACGACGGCGTTCGTATCAATGGGGTAAGCAGCGTGGCCATTGCCGATATTGTTGCTACCAATGGTATAGTGCATGCCGTGGACGGTGTTATAGATATCCCGACAGTGGTAACTTTTGCGGCCGCAAATCCTGATTTTTCAGCTTTGGTGGGCGCACTTACAGAGCTCACACCGGGTACGGATTTCGTGAGTATCCTATCAAGAACCGCTGATGGGAATGGCGATGGAATCGACCCTCCCTTTACCATTTTTGCCCCCACCAACGAGGCCTTGGCGGCAGAAGGTGCTATTCCGGATCTGGATCAACTTGAAGCCGTTCTATTACATCATGTCATTGCCGGTGCCAATATACGATCGGGCGATCTTACACCTGATGGCACTACCCCGGCAACCACTTTGGAAGGGGATGCCATAAGCATTACCTTACCGGGAACGGGTGATAATATTGCGGACATTACGGATGGAGCCGGAAATACGGATATTGGTATTGTAGCCGTGGATGTACAAGCTGGAAATGGAGTAATCCACGTGGTAAACAAAGTCCTTTTACCGGACACCACCAATTAGAAATTTACCATTTGTTCAATCAATAAAAGGTCGCAAAGTTGCGGCCTTTTTTTCGATTGATCCTAAAATTTATATAGGTAAAACTAGGTCTGAGACCGAAAACGATTCGTAATTTTTACATCTTTTTCACGACCTTTTATTCTAAAATAGGGGTATTAAAGTTTTCATAAAATAAACTGTGGCCCTATTTTTCCCGTTAAAAATATTACAACTTTAGCTTCAAATTAAAAATAGTTGATTATGAAAAAGCAGATGAAATTCACTCAATTAATGCTATTGGCCTTTTTTGCGTCCCTGGCTATTTCCTGTAGTTCGGACGATAACGGTGGTGTTCCCCGACCTCAAGAAAACATTGTTGACCTAGCGGTCTCATCACCGGACTTGAGCATTTTGGTGGAGGCTTTGCAACGCACCAATCTTACGGACGATTTGGAAGGCAGCGGGCCATTTACCGTTTTGGCGCCGACCAATTCCGCTTTCCAGGCCTTTTTAGGACAAAATAATTATACTTCCATTCAAGACGTCCCTGTCGCAGCTTTGACCGAGGTATTATTAAATCATGTAATCAGCGATGAAATTGATTCTAGCACCTTAGCGCTTTTACAGCGCAACTACTCAGCGACCTTGGCTTCGGGACCTACCGCAGGCACCAATCTATCGCTCTATTTTGACGCCACGGATGGCGTTACCTTTAACGGAGTTTCCCGTGTAGTAAGCGGTGGTGCCGATATCTTTGCGTCCAACGGGGTAATCCATTTGGTGGATGCGGTCATTGATTTACCCACGGTAGTCACCTTTATAAGTGAGGATTTTAATTTTGAACAGCTGTTTACCGCCGTTACAGATGCAACGCCGAACTCGGATATCCCCGGATTTTTATCTGAGGACGGGCCCTTTACCATTTTTGCCCCCGTAGACGAAGCGTTTCAGGAACTATTAAATACCAACCCCGAATGGTCTTCGCTCTCGGATATCGACGAATCCTTGTTATTCTCCGTCCTTCAGCACCACGTGGTACTCGGAAATAATCGAAGTTCCGATCTTTCCGAAGGCTTAAATTTAAACACCTCTGAAGGTGATGATATCACCATTACCCTTCAAGTAAACGCTCCCTTTATTGCAGGGATTACAGATGGTGCTGGTAACGATGACATCAATATCGGGTTTGTGGATATTCAGGCGGCCAACGGCGTAATACATCTCATCGATCAGGTAATGCTACCCGATACAACAAACTAGAGCCTTTTTCTTTATAATAGGCAACCGCCCTTAATGGGCGGTTTTTTTATGCCCTTTCTCCAAATAGGAACAGTTATATTTTGTTAAACTTTTTATAAAATAAGTAAAACAAAAGCAACCATTCTACATTTAAACATCTTCTTATTGTTTAAACAAATAATCTAAATGTTAAACGTATTCTATGTTATATGCTACAAAAACCGCTTAAACTTAAACCTAAAGGCCATTTTGTTCACTATTTCGTAGAATTGACTTTCCATTTAATTGTTTAACCCACAAAATTTTTATTTAAACAATTTAATTCCTAAAAACACTATTATGAAAAAAATGATTCGATTTAAGAGTATATGTTTACTCGCCCTGGCCTCATTTTTCGTTCTCTCATGTGAGAATGATGACGATGACGACGGCCTGGTAGCAAAAAATGACACCCTGAACATCGTGGAGACCGCACAAGGTCAAGATGCCTTAAGTTCCTTGGTAGCTGCATTGGCCAAGGCAGATGAAAAAGAAGGAACGGATTTAATTGGCACTCTGAGTTCCGAGGGTCCATTTACTGTTTTTGCACCCACCAACGAAGCCTTCGTTGCCTTACTGGATGCCTTGGATGGTTTTGATTCCTTGGATGATTTTGACACGGACGCGGAAAAGGAGATTTTGGCTACCATCCTTTCCTATCATGTTGTTTCCGGGGTAGCAGCTGCATCTTCCGGGCTTACGGACGGACAGCAGATCACTACGGTGCAGGGAGAGGACGTTACCGTAATTCTAGGAGACAATGTATACATAAAGGATAAGCAGGCCGAGGAGGTAGAGGCGGCCAAAGTAGTGGTTCCCGATGTGGAAACAAGCAATGGCATTGTACACATAATTGATAAGATATTGTTGCCCCAGGCCATCATCGATGCACTTAACGATGGAGGAATGGAAAACGAAACCGGTACCTTGGTTGATGTTGTGGTCGCAACGGAGGCACTTTCCATATTGGAGGCCGCGGTCATCAAGGCTGGCTTGGCCGAAACCCTAAGCGGTGAAGGTCCCTTTACGGTCTTTGCCCCAACTGACGATGCTTTCGTGGCACTCTTGGATATTTTGGGAGATGGTTACAATGGATTGGACGATTTTGATGAAGAAGCCGAAATCGCCCTTCTTACCGATATTCTACTTTATCACGTAATACCAGGGGCCGCAGTAAAAGAGGCCGATTTGGCCGAAGGTGAGGTACATACCGCCCTTGCCGATACTAGTATCGGAATTATCGATTCGGATGGGACTTTTGTAATCGGGGATGCTTCGGATGTCAATGCGAACATAACGGGCACGGATATTATGGCTTCCAACGGGGTAGCCCATACCATAGACAAAGTATTGCTGCCACAATCGGCCATTGATTTTGTTATGTCCTTACAACTAAAATCCATTGTGGAGATTGCCGTGGAGACCGATGACCTCAGTTTATTGGTGGATGCATTGGTTCAGGCAGATGCCGGATTGGTGGAAGTGCTTGGCGGCGAGGGACCTTTTACAGTTTTTGCCCCCAACAATCACGCTTTTGTCAACTTATTGGAGGCATTGGGTGATGACTACCACAGCTTGGCCGATTTTGATACCGAGGAAGAAAAGGCCTTATTGGTCAAGGTCTTGACCTATCACGTGGTTGCAGGAACGGCCGCTTTTTCTAGCGGACTAATGGACGGACAGCAAATCACCACCGAACAAGGAGAGGACGTGACCGTCAAGCTCAATGGTGGGGTGTTCATTCAGGATGCCACCGATACCTATGCAGAAGTGGTCGGCGCGGACGTGGAAGCCAGCAATGGTGTGGTCCATATTATTGATAAAGTATTGTTGCCTCAAGAGGTGTTGGATGCCCTGGCTGCAATGAGCCTAAAGAACATAGTGGAAATTGCGGTGGAAACCGATGACCTAGGATTATTGGTAGACGCTTTGGTACAGGCGAATGCAGGTTTGGTAGAGGTACTTGGTGGTGCCGGACCTTTTACAGTTTTTGCCCCCAACAATCACGCTTTTGTCAACCTATTGGAGGCATTGGGTGATGACTACCACAGCTTGGCCGATTTTGATACCGAGGAAGAAAAAGCCTTATTGGTCAAAGTGTTGACCTACCATGTAGTAGCAGGAACGGCCGCTTTCTCCACTGGACTAATGGATGGGCAGCAGATTACCACAGAACAAGGCGAGGACGTGACCATTAAACTCAATGGCGGGGTGTTCATTCAGGATGCTACCGATACCTATGCCGAAGTGGTCGGTGCGGACGTGGAAGCCAGCAATGGTGTGGTCCATATTATTGATAAAGTATTGTTGCCTCAAGAGGTGTTGGATATTCTAAATCCGCCCCTGCCCAATATTGTGGAATTGGCACAATCCGTAGATGTTCTAGAACTCTTGGTGGATGCCCTTGTCCAAGCTGACGCCGGATTGGTGGAAGTGCTTAGCGGGGAAGGTCCATTCACGGTATTCGCCCCAACCAATCACGCCTTTGCCGACCTGTTGGATGCTTTAGGGGACGATTATCACAGTCTGGCCGATTTTGACACCGCTGCGGAAAAAGAACTGTTGGCTACCGTATTGACCTATCATGTAGTTTCCGGAGCCGCTGTTGCTTCCAATACGCTAACCAATCACCAAGAGATCCCGACATTTCAAGGAGAATCCCTGTTTGCCATTGTTCACGGACACGATATCGATATCCGGGACAAAACGGATACCGATGCCAATGTCATCGGTGCGGACAATTTGGCAAGCAACGGTATAGTACATGTTATCGACAAGGTGTTGTTGCCACAAGAGGTATTGGACGCCTTAAACCCACCAAGTCACTAAAAATAGTTGTAGTTAGTTAAATTTAATGATTGAGTCATTTAAAGCCCTCGGCAACAGCTCCGGGGGCTTTTACTTTATCCAACCATAAATTTTGGATTTCCTTTACATCAATTTCGTATCGCTTAGCATACAAAATCGGACAGTTTACAACTTCATTTTTAGGGGTCGGAATTTATGTCCCATATTTATAGTCCCAAATCTTACCAAACTCAACCAATTTATAGTCGAAAACCCTAACATGTAGTTAGGGTTTTTTAATTTATTGATGGGAAAAACTCCTTATTCTTCCAAAAAATCGATGACCTCATAACCGTCTTCCACGGCCTCATAAATGGCATTATTGAGCTCATAGGCGGAAACGCCCTCAAAATCCAGTTTCTGGGCATCCTCAGGCAATTCCTCTACAACCGCCCCAATGGGCGGTTCAACGATTTGGTATTCATCATTTACTTTTTGATAAAAAACACCATCGGCATAGTTATACCTGGCACCACGTACTTGAATCGCAATAGCGGTCGCAGGCAATACCCGAAGTCTAAAACCCCTTGGTGGAAAGGCTCGGACGTAGGCACCTCTTCTGGCGACGTAGAACATTCCCCTTACCGGATAATAGGAAACATTCCTAAAAACAATTGCCCGACTACCTGCCGGCAAACGTCTTAATGTCCTGCGACGTACCCGTCTATTGTGCCGTTTTACAACTCTTTTGGTTTTTTTATTGACCCGTACCGTTTTTACTACGGGCCGCCTTACTTGGGCCTCCGCCTGATGTCCGCAAAATAAAAATGCCAGCAACAAAAACGAAACCATGTATTTTAAATAATTCATTTTAAAGTAATTAGGGTTATCACAGTTTAGATAACGTTTTTTGGATAAGGTTTAATATGTAAGGGAACAAAAAGGCAAAAAAAAACCTTGAATTTTATTCAAGGTCTTTCCCATACGTTCGAGCACGTGTACTATCTTTTTCTCGATTTCTTTTGCTCCTCGGCCTGCTCCATCATTTCACGCATTCTTCGCTGAAATTTGTTTTCTTTTTTGGGTTTCTTTTTGTTTTCCTGTATCTGGGCGTGTATTTTGTCTTCATCCAATATAAATCTTTTTATCACCAACATAATCCCTATGGTAATAAGATTGGAAACAAAATAGTAAAGGCTCAAACCACTGGCATAGTTGTTAAAAAAGATCAACATCATAAAAGGCATCAAGTACATGATGAACTTCATATTGGGCATCCCGGGTTGCTGGGGCATATTTTGTCCCGTAGTCATCATCATATAGAAAAAGATGGCTACCGAGGCCAGAATGGGAAAGAGGCTTACATGATTTCCATAAAATGTCGATATTACGGGAATGTTGGTTGTCCACTCAAAAATGGTATCGTAAGAAGAAAGGTCGTCCGCCCAAAGAAAGGACTTTTGACGTAAGGCAAAAGAGGTCGGAAAAAACATGAACAGCGCATAGAATATGGGCATTTGCAGGAGTGCAGGAACACAGCCGCTCATTGGGCTTACACCGGCCTTGTTGTACAGCTTCATGGTCTCCTGCTGCTTTTTCATAGCGTTGTCCTTGTATTTTTCCCCCAATTCCGAAATCTCCGGTTTTAATACCTTCATCTTGGCTTGGGAAAGGTAGGATTTATAGGTCACCGGGGACATGGCCAAACGCACCAAAATAGTCATGACCACGATTGCAATTCCAAAAGGTAAAAACGAACTCAAAAGACTGTAAAAGGGCGTAAAGACATACCGGTTTATCCAACCAAAGATGCCCCAACCAAAAGGAATGGAATCGGCCAAGTCATATTCTTTATAATTATCCAGAACGGCGACGTCTGTAGGGCCATAGTACCAATCCAGATTAAGTGCCAATTCACCACCGGTCATTTCAACCGGCATTACAGCATGGTACATTTTAGTAAATTCCGCCGATTTACTTTCCTCTTCCACCAAGTTTTTTGAAGACAGTTCGGCTTCCTTAAAGGTATTTTTGTTGGCTAGAATGGAACTGAAAAAGTGTTGGCGATAGGATATCCATTTTACGGCTTCTTCTGTTTCCTGGTCATCACTGCCTTCGGATAGTTTGCTTATTTTTCCATCCTCATGATTATAAGTCAATCGGGTATACCTATTTTCATACTTGATGCTCTTGGAATGACGAATTCCCTTTAGCTCCCATTCCAAACGAACGGGTTGCCCGTTATTTATCACTCCATTGAGGTTCTGTGAGCGTATAGCGAAATCGACCAAATAATCATCGGGCTTCATTTCATAGCGGTATTCCAAATACTGGTCCGATGCGACCTTGGCCTTCATGGAAAGCACGGTATTTTGGCCATTTTTTGATAAGGAGGGCTCAAAATAAAGGTCCTTGGTATGCAGCACCCTATTGTCCGTTGTGGAAAAAGTTAGTCCAAATGAGGCATTGCCATCCTTTATGAGATAAACCGGAATGGAATCGTAGGTGCGGAACTGTTTCATTTGGGCCGTGACGATTTGACCTCCCTTATTACTCACTTCCAAGGAGATGAGCTCATTTTCCAGTTGGGTCACCGCATCAGAGGCAGTTGTATATCCAAAGGCACCTATGGTATTCTTATAATTGGCCACAGCCAGGGAATCCTGAAGGTTTATGGTAGGTGTTGCATTTACAGTTTCATTCTGAGTGGATTCTTTTTCCTGCTCTGCCTTCTCAACTTGTTCCTGCTTGGCCTTTTCTGCCTCCAACTCTTCGGGGGTGGGCTTATTTTGATAGAACATGTAAATAAGAATCCCAAAAATGAGAATAAAGCCAATGATAGAGTTGATGTCTATTTTCTTTTCTTCCATCTAGAATTTGATTTCACGACCCTTCGGTTATTTAGAACTATAGGCCTTTCCAATGTGTTTAGGGTCTGCAAATATATGTCCAAATACGGAGATTATGCCAAACTGGCATTGGTTTGTCTCTTTTTGTGCGTTAGGGCCGCCTTTACGAAGCCAACGAAAAGTGGATGTGGATTGGCTACCGTACTTTTATATTCCGGGTGATATTGTACTCCGATAAACCAAGGGTGTTTGGGCACTTCAACAATTTCCACCAACCCAGTTTCCCGGTTGATGCCCGAAGCAATGAGTCCGGCTACCTTGAGTTGTTCTTTGTATTCGTTGTTGAACTCATAGCGATGTCGGTGCCTCTCGGATATTTCATGATCACCCTCATAAATTTGGGCTACCAGACTATCTTCCATTAACATGCAATCCCATGCGCCTAGGCGCATGGTCCCTCCTTTGTTCACGATAGTCTTCTGCCCTTCCATAAGACTGATTACGGGATGGGCCGTATATTCGTCCATTTCGGTAGAATTGGCATGGGCCAGACCCAATACGTTTCTGGCATATTCGATTACTGCCATCTGCATACCCAGACAGATTCCCAAAAAAGGGATCTTACTTTCCCTGGCGTATTGCACGGCCTTTATCTTGCCTTCAATACCCCGTTCTCCAAAACCGGGGGCTACAAGAAGGCCATGTAGGCCTTGTAATCGGTCTTCCAAGTTTTTTTCGGACAGGTGTTCCGAATGGATGGACCGCACATTCACTTTTACCTCATTGGCCGCTCCCGCATGGATAAACGACTCCAATATGGATTTGTAGGAATCCTGCAACTCCACGTACTTACCAATGAGTCCGACCGTTATTTCGTTCTTCGGGTTCTTATGCCGCTCTAGAAATTCCCTCCATTGTTTTAGGTCGGGTCCAGTGGAGTCCGGTAGGTTTAATTTTTGAAGAGCTACCCTATCCAATCCTTCTTGATGCATTAAAATGGGCACATCGTAAATGGTGGAGGCATCTATGGACTGGATTACGGCCTCTCTCTTTACATTGCAGAAGAGGGCAAGTTTGTCCTTAATTTCATTGGAAATCTCGTGTTCCGTCCTACAGACTAGAATATCTGCCTTGATTCCACTCTCCATCAATGTTTTTACGGAATGCTGGGTGGGCTTGGTCTTTAGTTCCCCGGCTGCGGAAAGGTAGGGCACCAAGGTAAGGTGAACTACTATGCCATTGGCATCCCCCAGTTCCCATAACAGCTGCCTTACGGCTTCGATATAGGGAAGGGATTCAATATCCCCAACGGTACCGCCAATTTCGGTAATCACAATATCATATTCCCCACTTTTACCCAGGATCTGTATACGTTCCTTAATTTCATTGGTGATATGGGGAACCACTTGGACCGTTTTTCCCAAAAATTCGCCCCTGCGTTCCTTTTCTATTACACTCTGATAGATTCTTCCTGTAGTAACATTATTCGCTTGTGAGGTGCGTACATTTAAAAAACGTTCGTAGTGCCCCAGATCCAAATCGGTTTCGGCACCATCATCGGTTACATAGCATTCACCATGTTCATACGGATTTAGGGTACCGGGATCGACATTTATGTAGGGATCCAATTTTTGAATGGTGGTCTTATAACCACGCGCCTGAAGCAATTTGGCCAAGGAAGCGGCAATAATACCCTTGCCAAGTGATGAAGTAACTCCTCCCGTAACGAAGATGTATTTGGTATTGGACATGATACATTCGTGATTACGGGATGTAAAGATACGAATTGCCCGAGGAAATTATGGGGAATCCTTTGGAAAATCTTTTTGGATATTACGAATCAATGGTTCCAAACCGTTGATTTTTATTTCCAGCATGGCTCTTAACAAATCTCCCAGTTTCCCTTTTGGAAATCCATTGCGCTTAAACCAGGCCAAATACGGTTCCGGTAAGTCAACCAGATAACGATCCCTATATTTGCCAAACGGCATTTTATAGTGTGCCAGTTCCTTTAGCTTTTCGCCATCTGAAAACACCTCCATGAATAAATTTAATTGTTCTATCTTTAAGAACGGAACAAAAAGGAATATTTATCATGAAAAGAAGGGCATTCATAGGAACCTCGGCCTCGGCGTCCATAGGTTTACTCGCCGGTAAAAAGGGCCATGCGATGCAGTCTGATGGACCCAATTGGGAGCTTAGGAACAACATCAATCACAGTGCGTGCTATTGGTGTTACAATTCCATACCGTTGGAGACCTTTCTACAGGATTTAAAAAACTTGGGGGTTAAGGCCATAGATCTTGTGGGTCCCGAAGACTGGCCCCTACTAAAAAAATATGATATCCACGCCTCCATGTGCTGGGGAGCCGGACTGGGCATAGAAAAAGGCTGGAACAATCCCCAATTCCACGAAGAACTGATAAAAGATTATTTGGATGTAATTCCAAAAGTAGCAGAAGCCGGTTATACCAACTTAATCTGTTTTAGTGGCAACCGCAATGGGATGGACGATGAAACCGGCCTAAAGAACTGTGTGACAGGGCTACAAAAAATTATCCCAACAGCCGAAAAATATGGGGTGGTTCTTCAAATGGAATTGCTAAACTCCAAAGTGGACCACAAAGATTATATGTGCGATCATACCGCTTGGGGGGTTGCACTATGCCAAGAATTGGGCTCCGAGCACTTTAAGTTGTTATATGACATCTATCATATGCAGATCATGGAGGGCGATATTATCCGCAACATTGAGGATTATCATCCTTATATCGGGCATTATCACACAGGGGGCAATCCGGGAAGACATGAAATTGATGAGACTCAGGAATTGTATTATCCCGCCATAATGAAGGCCATTTTAAAAACAGGGTACAAAGGTCATGTGGCCCAGGAGTTTATCCCTTCTTGGGACGATAAAATCGCCGCCCTAAAGCAAGGGGTTACTATTTGTGACGTATAAGACCGGCATTAGGTATGCTCATTCCAACGGTCCTATTGCATCCTCCGACAACGCCTCAGCAATTTTTCGGTTCCAAATAAGCTGTTGCTCGACATTTCTGGAGAAATTGGTCTGGTGGTCATACTTGTTTTGAAAAGCTGTAAGGGCCTTTAGGGTTTCCCTGTAAATCTCCCTGACTTCCGCTTTTACATTTTTGGTAAAAGTGGTTTCAGCCAACTTTTTGCGCATCCTTCTGGCGAACAGTTCGGAAATATCAAAATGCAATTGTTCATGGCTCAACACCAGGGAATCGCACATTTCGGAACGGTACCAGGATTTTTGCGGATAAAAATCCGTATGTACCTTAAAGTGTACTTCCAAATTGTCCAGAGTTCCCGATGTGGAAAATTCGTAACTAATCCCACTGGCTGTGGTGGCCGCTGCCCATTCCGTTTTTAGGGGCTGGCCCTTAAAATCGGCCCAAGTCAACTTCCGTTCGGCGCTCCAAGGAATCGTCTCCGGCTCTTGGGAAAAACCAATACCTAGAGTAAGTAGAAAAAATAGTCCTAAAACCCTTTTTAAAGTATCCAATGAAAATGAATTTCCTTTTGTATTTCTTCATGTAGGCTATAGAGTACCGGACAAGTCCTGGCCTTGTGCTCCAATACTTTACGATCTTCATCGCCGATGTTGGAGGGAAGTTCGAGTTTCACTTCAATTCTAGAGATACGTCTTGGATCAGCGGTCATATGTTTGGTAACCTCGGCCGTTGCACCTGACAATTCCACCTCAAGGGCATTGGCCTTTATTCCCATAACGGTAAGCATGCAACTCGCTAAGGCCGTAGCCACGGTATCTGTTGGCGAGAAAGCCTCCCCACGACCGTTGTTGTCCAGAGGGGCATCGGTCATAAAGGTGTTTCCTGATCGTATATGTTTGCAATGGGTACGCAGCCCACCGGTATATGTGACTCTTGAAGTCATAATATTTTACTTTACCTCTTTGATTCTCAAATTGTCGTAAGTCATGATATAAGACGCCCGGTTAAAATAGCCAGTGGCAAAATCCTTCTCATAATCAAAGGTGTTTCCGGTATATTCCGTCTTACCAATAAGCTTGGAGGCCTCCATCAAATTATTTTTATAGGCAAGTTTGAGGAGCAGATCGTAGGTAATATCAAAACCTCGCACCGCGTAGCGATCGGGGGTGTCCCCAAAACGCCTCCGATATTTCCTCACAAAGCTGTCGTTGCCCACCTCCCGATATACCGAGGGATAGGTAAACCGAAGATTGGAGAGGTGTGAGCTGGAAATGACATCATTGTCAAATGCCTTGTTCTTATTGGTGGTAAACATGCGTACCTTTAGTTTTTCTTCACTATTTTCCATATCCAGATAGGCATCATTGAACGAATTTAGGATGGAGACCACGCTGGAAATCAATTTAAAGTTATTGGTTTCCACAAAAACCCAATTATCCACCGATTCGGAAAGCATGGTAGCCAGAACGTCCCGGTCGATACCGATATTCTCTTCCTCTTCCTTTACTTCCAGCACCCGGGCCGTAGGAAATTGGATCAGAATAGAGTCTTTAACGTAGGCGTTCCTTTGATCGGCAATAATGACCAGGTTCTGCCCGGCAAGACTATCCTTAACATGTTGCAACATACGCTTCCTTAGGATCTCGTCCGAAGTGTAGGAGAAAAAAACGTTGTTTAGGCTCAACTCGCTTTTTACGGGTACAGGTGCCACCACGGGCACCCCGTAAACCGCCGAGCGAACGGCCACTTCTTTGAGCGACTGCTCGTCCAAGGGCCCTATAACAGCGTCCACATCAAAAAGGTTCTCTCGAAATAGCACCTCTTTGGTCCGTGCCAGGTCCAATTCATTATCGTAGGTGCGAACATCTACGGAAATACCCAGTTCGGCTATGGAATCCAAGGCGATCAATGCCCCGGAATACAATCCTAGGCTATACTTAATATCGTTACGTTTCTCTATATTGGCCCCAACACTTTCCCTATCTCCCAAATTCAAACGATCCAAACGAAAAGGGAGTAGAAAAAGGAGGCTGGGCCTATTATTGGAATCAATACTGTCCAAAAGATTTATTTTGTCCAGTACTAAGGCGTTCCGAACCTCAAAATCCCCTTTTTGATCGGTGGGAAGTTTTAGTACCATTCCTGCTTTAAGACCTTGCTTTAAATCCGGGTTTAGGAGCAATAGATCCTCATAGGAAATTCCCAATTTTCGAGTTAGGGAAAACAGGGTCTGCTTTGGCTTGACCTCATAGAATATATAGTTCTCCGTATTGATAGTACCAGGGTCCAGCTTTGTTTCCGGAAGACGTATCACCATACCTTCCTTTAACCCGCCCCTTTCGGCTATTTCGGGATTAAGCCGAATAATTTCATCCGATTTTACATTAAACTCTTGTTCCAAACGGTAAAAATTCATTTTGGGAGGTACCGTGTAGGATATGTACAGTTGTGTTTCTTGATCTTCAACCGATGTTCCGGGCAATTTGGGCAAACGAAGTTCCTGTCCCTCCCTTAAATAATCCGTTACTTTGGATAGATCAGGGTTAAGGGCCAGCATACTATCTAAGGTGATTCCATATTTATGGGCAATACTCCACCGGGTTTCTTTTGGGGCTACGGTGTAGATTTCGAAATCGGCCTGCATGATGGAATCCTGTTCCGTTCTTCCTCGATCTTTTGGGTATTTCGGGATTCTCAATACCATCTTTTTCCGCAATTGGCTGGAATAAAGCTCCCTGTTATAGCGTTTCAGATCTTCTTCCGTAATGTTGTACTTTTTGGCAATGCCGTATAAAGTCTCCTTTTTTCGCACCTTGTGTCTCGTAAACCCAGTAGGTTCCTGTTGTTCCATGGGTGCTACTTCGGGAAATAACTTTTTCTTTTCCTGGGTGGATGGCGGAAAAGTCTCTCCCGCGGCCAAACCGGAGGGAATGACCAAAATTGTATTTGGGGACAGTTCCTCGTTCTGTTTTAATTCCTTGTTGAACTTAAGAATATTATAAGGCGTTACACGATATCGCTTGGCAATGCTCTCCAAGGTTTCCCCTTCTTTTACCGCGTGGGTCACAAACTGCTGTGCAGTAGCGATATGGCCCATAAAGACAAGCAGGATGACCCAAATAGTGTTCTTAAAAAATCGGTTCATTTTATTCCCATTCAATGGTTGCCGGAGGCTTTGAACTAATGTCATATACTACTCTATTAACGCCAGGAACCCTATTTATTATTTCATTGGAGGTTTTTTGCAAAAACTCATACGGCAGGTTCACCCAATCCGCGGTCATTCCATCGGTACTTTCAACGGCCCGTAGGGCCACACATTTTTCGTAGGTCCGCTCATCTCCCATTACCCCTACACTATTTACGGGCAAAAGCATGGCCCCGGCCTGCCAAACCTGATCATATAGGCCCCATTCTCGTAATCCGTCTATAAAAATGGCATCAACTTCCTGAAGGATGGCCACTTTTTCCGCCGTAATATCCCCAAGGATCCGGATAGCCAGCCCCGGGCCTGGAAAAGGATGCCTTCCCAAACGCTCGTCCGCGATTCCCAAACTGGCGCCCACTCGGCGCACTTCATCCTTGAACAACATTTTTAGGGGTTCCACGACCTTTAATTTCATGAAGTCGGGAAGTCCGCCCACATTATGGTGGCTCTTGATGGTGGCCGAGGGTCCTCCCGTAGCGGAAACGGACTCAATAACATCCGGGTAAATGGTACCTTGACCGAGCCACTTGGCGTCTTCTACTAGGTGGGATTCATCATCAAAAACTTCAATAAATACTTTGCCGATAATCTTTCTTTTACGTTCCGGGTCGCTTTCCCCTGCCAAGGCATCCAAAAAACGTGCCGAAGCGTCTACTCCCTTTACATTGAGTCCCATGCCCTTATACTGCTCCAGGACATCCGTAAACTCATTTTTTCGCAATAGGCCGTTGTTTACAAAAATACAATGCAAATGCTCCCCAATGGCCTTGTGCAACAATACGGCGGCAACCGTGGAATCTACGCCCCCGGAAAGTCCCAGTATCACCTTCTCCTTTCCAATTTTTTTCCGAAGTTCGTTTACGGTGGTCTCCGCGAAAGCGTCCGGGGTCCAGGTCTGCTTTAGCCCAGCGATATGTACCAAAAAATTTTCCAGTAGCTGCTTACCTTGTACGGTGTGGTACACTTCGGGGTGAAATTGGATTCCAAAGGTCAGCTCTCCTTCAATCCGATAGGCGGCGTTTTCCACATCGTTTGTGCTAGCAAGACGAACGGCGCCTTCGGGCAATTTCTTAATGGTATCGCTATGGCTCATCCACACTTGCGAACTTTCCGATATCTCGTAAAAAAACGGTTCGTCGTTTTTTATGGAGGTCAGCCGTGCCCTACCATATTCCCTGGTATTGGAGGGGGCAACATTGCCGCCATGAAAATGTGCTAAATACTGCGCTCCATAACAAATGGCCAAAATAGGTTTCTTCCCCTTAATTTCGGACAAATCGGGATGGGGTGCGTCCTCCGACCGCACCGAAAAGGGGGAACCGGATAGAATAACGGCTCCGTATTCCGACAGATCCGCGGGTAGTTTGTTGTAGGGTTTAATTTCACAGAAAATATTCAGCTCCCTAACACGTCTTGCAATCAATTGGGTATACTGGGAGCCAAAATCAAGGATAAGGACGTTGTTTTGCATGGGCAAAAATAAGAATTTGACCTAGTTGAAAAGGTATCTTTTCGGTATATTTATAAAATACTTATACGCACTAATCCAATGAAACATATTACGGCCATTATATTTGGGATTGCCATTGTTATTGCCGCCTATTTTTTGGGCCATGCTTACGTTCAAAGGGCCCATCCACCCCAAGTAATCTCGGTTACCGGCCTGGGCAACGAAAATTTCACTTCGGACCTCATCGTTTGGGAGGGACAATTTTCTTCCTTCAACACGGTACTCACCTCAGCTTTCGATCAATTGAACAGGCAGAAGGAGATTGTGCGGGACTATTTGGTCTCCAAGGGTATCGGTGCGGATAACATGATATTCAATTCTGTCCAGACCATTGAGCAGCGCGACAATAAATACGAGAACGGAAATTTTGTGGGAAGTACGTTTAGGGGCTACCAACTGGTGCAGTCTATCCAGATAGAGTCGACCGACGTCGCTTTGATCGAGAATGTTTCACGGGAGATTACCGAACTTTTGAACAAAGGGGTCCAATTTAATTCGGCTCCCCCACGATATTACTACACCAAATTGGCCGATCTAAAAATTGAAATGATTTCCAAGGCTACCGAAGATGCCCGTATCCGAGCGGAAAAAATTGCAGAAAATGCCGGAGGCAAATTAGGGGATTTGATTTCTGCCAGAATGGGGGTCTTTCAAATTACGGGACAAAATTCCGGAGAGGATTTCAGCTGGGGCGGAGCCTATAATACTACCTCAAAAAACAAGACCGCTTCCATCACCATGCGATTGGAATACAACGTGGATTAAATTCGATTCTTCAACTAACTCAACTCCTATTATGAAAATCAAAACAACGTTTTTATCCGTGCTCTTTTGTTTGGCGTTACACGCCCAAGAGGCGGGCTGGACCATTTCCTCGGGAAAGGTGGACAAATACACTGGAATAGTCACGGCCAACGGTCGGATCGGCATTTTACCGGAAGACAAGCCCTTTCAAACCAAATCCATTATTCTAAACAATGTCTACGATAAGGAATCGCCCTTGGGAGTGAGCAAAATCCTATTGGGAATGAACTTTGCCAAATTGGATTTGGAAATAGATGGTGAAAAGGTAACCGAGGACAATATTACCGATTTTGAACAGGTCCTGAATATGAAAACCGCTGCTTTTACCACTTCCTTCACCTTTAAGGACAAGGCTAAAATCACTTATACTATTTATGCACTTAGAAATATACAATATTCTGGATATGTGGATGTTAAATTGATTCCTACAAAATCGATTTCGATTAAGGCGACGGGGATTATTTCCACGCCGGAAGAGTATCTGGAGCCAATAAGCACGTTCCGTGTATTGGAGGATTTGGAAACCACCATGCCCATCTTACAGACCGTTGCCAAGAGCCGGATGGGAAAACATACCGTAGGCACTTCCGCCACTTTTATCTGGCATGCCATCAATTCTACCAGGATCCATCAACGGCCAGAGTTGACCCATGAGAAAGTATCGGACTATGACAATCGGCTTTCCTTTGAGAAGGAACTAAAGAAAGGGGAGGAATTCGAATTTGCCTGGACCGGGGCCGAATGCAGCACCCAGGATTTCGAGGACCCACAGACCGAATCGGAACGTTTTGTGATTTTCAATTTATTGACCCCTAGGGAAGCACTACTCAACCAACACAAGGCGCTTTGGGCCGATCTCTGGGAAGGTGATATTGTCATTGAAGGGGATCTTCAGGATCAATTGGATGTCCGTTTGGCGCTCTATCATCTTTATGCCTTTTCCCGAGGTGATTCCGATTTGAGCATTGCACCTATGGGGTTGTCCTCACAGAACTATAACGGACATATTTTTTGGGATACGGAACTGTGGATGTTCCCTCCCCTATTAATGCTCAATCAGGACATTGCGCGCTCCTTGGTGAATTATCGCTCGAATCGATTGGGCAAGGCCAAGGAAAAGGCCATTAACTTTGGTTATAAAGGAGCCATGTTCCCCTGGGAGAGTGACGATACCGGTGAAGAGGCCACTCCAGCCTGGGCGTTGACGGGCACCTTTGAACATCACATTACCGCCGATGTGGGCATTGCTTTTTGGAATTATTATCGCGTGACCAAAAATTTGAACTGGCTTAAACAAAAGGGATATCCATTAATGAAAGAAGTGGCCGATTATTGGGTGAGTCGGGCCACCAAAAACCAAGATGGTAGCTATAGCATCAAAAATGTAGTTGGAGCCAATGAATTTGCTCCCAATGTAGATGATAATGCCTTTACCAATGGTTCGGCCATTACCGCTTTGGAATTTGCGACACAGGCGGCAAAGGTAGTCGATGAAAAGGCCGATCCGGAATGGGCCGAAGTCGCTTCAAAGATCCGGATTTTAAAATTCCCCGACGGAACCACAAAAGAGCACGCCACCTACAAGGGGGAGCGCATAAAACAAGCCGATGTAAACCTTTTGACCTACCCCTTGGATGTGGTAAGCGATGAGGAAACCGTTTTAAAGGACTTGAAATATTACGAACCCAAATTGGCCGAGGAAGGCCCTGCTATGGGGCAATCGGTCTTTGCGGTCATTTATGCCCGTTTGGGTGACGCCAAGGAAGCCTACCGTCTGTTCAGGCGCAGTTATGAGCCCAACAAGCGGCCTCCATTCGGAGCTTTGGCCGAGGCCGCAACTAGCGATAATCCTTATTTTGCCACTGGGGCCGGCGGTATGCTTCAAGTCGTACTTTTCGGTTTTGGAGGACTGAACATCACGGAGGATGGAATTGTACAAAAGAACCCGATTCTTCCTAAAGAATGGAAGTCTCTTACTATTAAGGGAGTAGGGCCAAAAGGTGAAACGTTTGCTGTAAGAAGGTAGCCATCTGGACCCTTGCACCCTACTATATAAAGGATAATATGGCCACCTGACCTCCAAAAACACCAAACCCCTACCGATAAGAATCAATAGGGGTTTGCAATTTATATATAGTGGGGCATATTTTTACAAGGTCAGGTTAAAAGGAAAAGCCTCGACCCTACATCGAGGCTTTCATCAAAATCAAAAACCAACCTAAACACATGAACTTAATTTAACTAACTCAAATCAAAATTTGATATTTTAAGAAAACCTCATCCCGAATATGTGGGACGGATCGGGATGAAGTTCTACGATCTTAATTCATAGCAATTTGTATATGGAACAACCCAAAGCCTAAAAACCCTACCTGATTTTTCATTTTTTTTAATTTTATTTTGCAATACGTTGATTATGAATGATTTAATTTGGAAAGAAATTTCGAACCTACTTCAACACGGTGCCCGAGAAAAGGGACATCCTTGCCGGTATTGCACTATGGCGACCATTGGATTGGACCTTGTGCCCCGACTTCGGACCGTAGTACTGAGAAGGGCATCCGATAATTTGGACCTGTCCATCTATACGGATCGACGATCCAAAAAGGTCCTACATATCATGGAGAACAACAGGACTAGCCTTCTTTTTTATCATCCGGACAAACAGATACAGATCAAAGTGGAAGGACTCGCATATATATCAACGGACCAAAAGGTTTTGGAAGAACATTGGCAGTCCATTCATCCTGAAGGTCAAAGGGAATATACAGCTTCACAAGCACCCGGGAGCGATATTTTGGACCCCAATACTTTGGAATACCTGAATGAGAGTAACTTTTTTTGCCTGATAGAAATTGAGCCCTTCAAGATCGAATACCTAAAACTCCAGCGACCCCATCATTTACGTATCCGTTTTTCTAAGATGGAAGATTTATGGAAAAGTGATTATTTGGTCCCGTAGCCAAAACGATCAATCTGACCTTAGGCTATTTTTTGCTATTACCGCTCAATATATCAACACCGTAAACTTGTGGTCCAGTGGTTGCAATGCGTTCATTAAATTAGGTATGAGGTCGGTGCCCGATTCCAAATAGAATTCAGAAAAATTAAGGCTCCGCTCCTGCAAAGATCGGTTGGGGAAAAGTTTATTTTGAATTTCAGTAATGCGGGTAACATGGTCCGCCAATTTTCTTTTTTGTGCCTTTAGTAGGCGTTTCTCCAACCTGTCCAGTCCTTTCTTTTGTTTTGCCTCCTGTGCACGAACGGCACCCAAAAAGGATTTATCCGTTTCTCCCGCTAAGCGGTACAACCCTTTGAATTGCTCTTCCAGATAGTTTTTCTGGGGAGAAAAATCAATTTCAATGTTCGAAATCTCCCTAATTTTTTTGTTGATAAAACTATTTTGTTCGAGAAACAGGTCCCTTGGGGATAGGTTCAATCCCTGCAATTTCCCATGGTCTTTTTGGTCAAGCAGTAGAGCTGAATTTCTTAAGGACAAGATAGGAAATGTCACTCCCATGGAATCGAACATGGATTTCAGTTCCAACCAGTAGGCCAATTCCCCTCCTCCGCCAATATAACAAAGGTTGGGTAGGATAACTTCCTGATATAAAGGCCGCATGACCACATTGGGAGAAAAGCGTTCCGGATAGTCTTTCAATTCGGCCAATAATTGGTCTTTGGAAAATTCGATCGCTGTTTCATTTACATAGAACCTGCCTTCTTTTTCAATAAGGCGTTCGCGAATACCGGGCGCTAAATAAAAATAATTGATTTCCCTGGGATTTACCTGGATACCGTATTTCTTTGGTAGTTCCTGCAATTGGGAAATGGTACGTCCCACATTTTGGAATCCCGTCTTGTTCAAGATATCCCGTTCCGCATAGGGAATCAAAAGTCGCTTCAGGTCCCTGTCGTCCCCGTCAACAATGACCAGTCCATATTCACCAAAAAGCGTATTGGCCAAATTACGGGTAGCGTCGGCAAGGTTGGAACGTTCCAAGTATGCTTTTTCAAAGAATTGCTTTAAGGTTCGAGCATGCCCGGAATTTCCCAATTTATTACCGAAGGCTTGGAATACTTGTTGCAACCCCGCCGTAGGCCTATGTCCTACCGCGCCTGAATTGGGTTCATCCGGGTTCCATTGAATTTTTTTTCCTTGAAAGTTGAAAAAATTGATCTCATCAAAATCATGGTCCTCGGTGGCCATCCAGTATACCGGAACAAAATTATACTTGGGATACTTTCTTTTGAGTTCCTGGGTAAGCTTGATCGTGGTAATGATCTTGTAAAGGAAATACAGCGGGCCGGTAAAAAGATTGAGTTGATGCCCGGTAACAACCGTAAAGGTGATAGGTTCCTTGAGTTGCCGAATATGGGTCGTCGTTTTTTTGGATATCGTAAATCCGTTGTATTGCTTTTGAAGGACTTCAAAGAGCAATTCCCTATGGGACTGGGGATAATTTTTGGCCTTCTCGGCTATCTGCTCCTGAAAATTCCCTAAATGTGGAAAACGGTGATAAAATGGCCGTAAGGATTTGTCTTCCCGAAGATAGTCGCATATCAGTTCCGAAAAATACCCGGTGTCTTCGTAGGGAATACAGTCAATATCCATAAGCAAGGTGAAAATACGCGTAAAGATAAAACTCTCCCTTTTTGGAGTTCCTAAAAATACGTTAAACCGAAATTGACGCCTATCGTGGAATTTGATGCTTTCTTTGTTCAATTATCGTTAGATTTGACGACTTCAAAATATGTTCATATGAGGCAGCTTTTACTTTTATTGTTATGCATCTCCCTTCCTTGTACATTAGTATCTCAAGACCTGCAATCCCCTTCCGAATTTTTAGGTTATGAATTGGGCTCCCAATTTACCAGACATCACCAGGTAGTGGACTATTTCGAACATTTGGCGGAAAAGGCGCCGGAACGACTACAACTCGTGCAATATGGCGAGACCAATGAAAGACGGCCCTTACTGCTAGCCTTTCTTTCTTCCCCGGAGAACATGAAGAATCTGGAAAACATACGCCAAGAGCACCTTAAGGGTATAGCAGGCAATGGAAACGCAAAAACGGCCATTGTATGGCTTAGCTATAACGTACATGGCAACGAAAGTGTAGGTACGGAAGCTTCCCTGAAAACGGTTCACGCTCTTTTAACGCAACATGGCGACTATCTAAAAAATACGGTGGTCATTCTCGATCCCTGTTTGAATCCCGATGGACGGGACCGTTATGTAAATTGGTACAATCAATATAAAAACACTCCGTATACCGTGGATCCCAATAGTACCGAACATCATCAGGGTTGGTGGACAGGGCGTAGTAACCATTACATGTTCGACCTCAATAGGGATTGGGCCTGGCTCACCCAATTGGAAAGTAGGCATCGAATTAAGGAGTACAATAAATGGTTGCCACATGTTCATGCCGATTTTCATGAGCAGGGGATGGACGAACCTTACTATTTTGCACCAGCTGCCGAACCTTACCATGAAGTAATTACCGATTTCCAAAGGTCTTTTCAAATCGATATCGGTAAAAACCACGCCAAATATTTTGATGCGCAAGGATGGTTCTATTTTACCAAGGAATCTTTTGATCTTCTGTATCCCAGCTATGGGGATACGTATCCGACCTATAATGGCGCCATTGGAATGACCTATGAGCAAGGAGGAAGCGGAAAGGCCGGATTGGGGGTCATCACCCAGGTTGGGGATACCTTGACCCTTAAGGACAGGGTGGCCCATCACCATGTTACAGGCTTATCGACCGTTGAAATCTCATCAAAAAATGCGACCAAACTAATATCGGAATTCAAAAAGTTCTACAAGAATAAAAGCTACAAATACCAAAGCTATGTCCTTAATGGCGATCCGGACAAGTTGAATAGCCTTGCCCACCTATTGGACCAACATCAAATCGAATATGGTTCGGGTACCGGAGCCAAGGTTAAAGGATTCCGATACGTAACAGGGAAAGCAGGTACTATTAAAAGTTCCGAACAGAGTATGGTGGTTTCCGTAGACCAACAAAAAGGCACCTTGGTCAAGGTCCTGTTCGAACCCGACACCAAATTAAGCGATTCCCTTACCTATGACATTACAGCTTGGTCGCTCCCCTATGCATACGGACTGGACGCCCTTGCTTCGGAAACTAAGATTGCTGCCCAAGAAACGACTCCATGGAAGACCCGAACAGTTGAAAGAAAAAAGCGTTCCAAAAATGCCTATGCCTTTCTGATGGATTGGGGAGGTATGGCGGATGCCCGATTTCTTGCGGACCTTTTAAAGGAGGATATCCGCGTGCGGTATGCCAAATTGCCGTTCGCTTTGGACGGTCATAATTATAAAAGGGGGACCCTTATCATTACCCGTCAGGACAACATCCATAAAAACGATTTTCTAGAGGTACTGGATAATTTAGCGACCAAACATCGTCAACAACTGACCGAAACCTATACCGGTTTTGTGGATAGTGGAAAAGATTTTGGATCGGAATACGTACAAATGGTGCCCAAGGTAAAAGTTGCAATGCTTGCTGGAGGACCTACCTCTACACTGCGATTTGGGGAGGTTTGGCATTTTTTTGAACGACAATTGCAGTATCCACTTACTGTAATCGATACCGACTACATCAAAGGTGTTGATCTTTCCAATTATGACATTCTTATTCTACCGGGCGGCGATGGGTATGTGGATTATCTGAACGATAAGAAATTGGAAAAACTTAAAAATTGGGTCTCCCAAGGGGGCCGACTCATAGCAATGGGCGGGGCCATAGAAGGTTTGGTAGCCAACAATGGCTTTGGTTTAAAAGCTAAGGAAGGGGAAAACGGACCCTATACCCATCTAAAGGTCTATGAGGAAACCGAACGTGAAAAATTAAAAGGGAATATCGAAGGTGCCATCTTCAAGACCAAGGTTGATCCCTCACATCCTTTGGCCTATGGCTATGGGTCTACCTATTTTACGCTCAAACAAAATACCTTTGCCTTTGACTATTTGGATATGGGCACCGTGGCTTATATGGAAGCGGGCACCCAGGTACCTGTTGTAGGTTTTGCCGGAAGCGAAGCCCAAAAAACCATAGGAAAGACCCTAATTTTTGGCGTAGAAGACTACGGAAAGGGCAGTGTGGTTTATCTAGTGGATAATCCGTTATTCCGTGGATTTTGGGAAAACGGTAAACTCTTTATGGCCAACGCATTGTTTATGCTATAATGATAGCCATACCCGTTCATAAGGGTTAACATGGTCATGACGTAGAACGAATGGCCGCTGTAGTTCGCTATTTCAGCCATCTAATTTTACCGTTCTCCTGGAGTCGTTCAGCACCCGAGCCTTCCAAATCGCCAGAAGATACTTTTATATTCGAATTTAGTATCTTGTTGCTATGAATCGATTTCTTTCCGTTGCCCTGGTCATACTGCTTGCCATCGCTTGTGGTGACAACGAACAAAACACCCCTGAAGGCTTTGAGATACATCCGGATTTTAATTTGGAACTGGTGGCTGACGAACCCCTGGTTTTCGATCCGGTGGAATTCAAATTTGACGAGTTGGGTAGGGCCTTTGTCCTAGAGATGCCCGGTTATCCCATGCGCGATGCGGAAAGTAGGTTGGTGCATTTGTTGGATACGGATGGTAACGGTATATATGACCAACGACAGGTCTTCGCCGACGATTTGGGTATTGCCTCTTCCTTTATGCCTTATAAAAATGGGTTTTTAATAGCTTCCCCGCCACATTTGTTATGGATCGGAGATACGGATCATTCAGGAACGGCGGATACGCGAAAGATACTCATGGATGGATTTAGCACCGGTAATCTGCAGCATAACTTCAATGGCCTTACCTATGCCCTGGACAATTGGATCTATGCGGCCAACGGAGGAAATTCTGGGAAGCCCTATTTCGTAAATGCCCCAGATAAGGTTTTGGACCTTAGGGGAACGGATCTTAGGATGAATCTGGAACAGGAAGTATTGGCCCGTGTAGGAGAATCTTCAGGAGGCTTTAAGATTACCTTCGACAATTGGGGGCATCTTTATGAAACCCACAATTTGGAACATGTATCCCATTTGGTATTCGAGGATCGTTATCTGGACGAACTCACAAGTACCCCATCCCATGCCCTGACCAATATTTCGGCAGATGAGGAAAACGGACTCTCCCGAATTTACCCGATCGGGGAGCAGGAAACCCGGGTGAACCATCCGGAGCAATCGGGCTATTTTTCCGGTGCCTGCGGAATTACCCATTATGGGGGAGGAATATTTCCCGAACCGCTAAATTCCAGTCTTTTGGTGGCCGATTGTGTTCTCAATCTGGTACATTTGGACCGGCTTGCGTCCCAAGGTAGCTCGTTCGTTGCCCGAAGAAACCGGGAAAAGGTGGAATTTTTGGCCTCCAGGGATCGCTCCTTCCGGCCGGTAAATATGACGGTTGGACCAAATGGTGCCCTATATGTCGTGGATATGCATCGGAAAGTAATAGAACACCCCGAATGGATTCCCGATGAATTGGAAGCTCATATGGACCTGGATGCAGGCAAGGAAAAAGGACGCATCTATCGGGTACTGCCTAAAAACCATCGCAATTCCAAAATCGTACCGCTTCCCATATCGGATGCCAAGCAACTTGCGATGCTCTTGGGCGATCCCAATCAATGGAAAAGGATGACGGCCCACCGTCTTTTGGTAACGGAAAAACAAGACGGAGTTATTCCCTTTCTAATCGCCCAGCTGAGCTCGACCAATTCCTTGGCCCGATTACACAGTATGTGGGTATTGGAGGGGCTACGCGCCTTGGATGAAAATAGTTTGATCAACGCCCTATCGGACCCGTCACCTGGGATACGGGAAAACGCTTTGAAAATTGCGGAACAAAGGCTACAAGGAAATCCGCAACTGCTCGATCATATTTTAGCCTTGGCCCAGGATGGACATGCACGCGTACGTATGCAGGCGACGTTGACCCTTGGTACACTCCCCAAGGAGATTTATGATCTGCAAAAAAAACGAATCGCCGTAAGCCTTTCCGAGCAAATGGCCCGGGACTCCGTGGACGAATGGGGCCGCTTGGCCATAGCCAGCGCACTTAGGCAACAAGCCTTCGATTTTATTGAAAACAGATTGACCGAGGTAGCAACGCCATTGCAATCGGAGGAAACCAAAATATTAGAAATCTTGGCCGAATTGATTGGAAAAGAGGAAAAAAAGGAAAGTACGACACAAATCCTACATGCATTGCGTCGCGATGACCTGGCACCGGAATTTCGGTTCAATTTGGTCAAAGCACTGACGCGTGGATGGCAAAAGGGAAACCCGGAGCTTTTGAATGTCAAGGAAAATCCAAATTTGATAGCCCAATTGGCATCCCTGGAAGAACAAAATGATTTGGCCTTGGTCCAAGCCACAGGGGAATTGCGGCAGGTGTTGGCCCTACCCTCTTCCCCCAAAATCGAAGAACTGATGAAAAAGGCGTCCCACACCCTGTTCGATAATACGCTTTCTGCCGAAGAACGATTAAAGAGATTACAGTTGGTGGGCCTAAATGATTTCAAGAAAAGAGAAGCCCTTTTGTACCGTTTATTGGACAACAAACAGCCCTTGCTGCTTCAAGTTGAGGCACTTTCCCAGCTTTGGCGTTCCAACGATCCGGAGGTCCCCCACCAACTTATCGCACGCTGGCCTAGCTTAGGGCCGCAGGCCCGCAAGCATGCTACTGATATTCTATTGTACAAATCCTCCCACCATGAAGCCTTGCTTACCGCAATGGAAACTGGCAAAGTGGGATTGGGGGAATTCAATTTGGACCTGGAAAGGCGAAGGACCCTCCTATTTTCCGATGATCAAGTGATTAGGGAGCGGGCGGAACAACTGTTCTCGGACGCCGGGGTGGTGCAGCGCAAGGAAGCCATTGAAAAGATGCGACCCGCTTTGACCTTAAAGGGCGACCCTGAAAAAGGAACGGAACTATTCCAAAATGTCTGTGCCCAATGCCACCGCTACGGGCAATTGGGCAAGGATGTGGGGCCCGTACTTACGGAAATCAACCGAAAAAGCAAGGAGTCCCTCCTGCACGATATTCTTGATCCGAACGCCGCCGTGGATACCCAATATTTAAATCATCAGGTACAGACCAAGGACGGAACCATTTACACAGGCATCGTCACCATGGAATCCGATTCCGAAATCGGTTTGTTGATGATAGGGGGTACTGAAAAAATTATTGCCAAAAATGAAATCGATCGTTTTTACTCCACCGGAAGCTCTATGATGTACGAGGGGCTGGAGCAGGGCATTGACACTCAGGAAATGGCCGACCTGTTGGCTTTTTTACAGCAATCCGAATAGCCACAACGGTCTTCGACTTACATAACATTTTGAAAAAGAAAACTGCGAAAAAGTAACTTACAAAATGCGGGTAAAATTTCTTTGCTACTTCGTACACCTTTATTTTAGCGCCACTTTTAAAAGGTAATCGTCCGCAGCCATAAATAAGGTCTTCTCATCCGTGGTAAAGGCGCAATTGGCCGTTGCCTGGCCTGTTCGGATCCTGGCAATGGCCTTCCCTGAAGCGCTGAAAATCCATACTCCACCAGGACCGGTGGCGAAGAGTGTTCCGCTGCTGTGCATTTTCATACCGTCAGGTAACCCTTGCTCCCCCTCCTTTCCGATCAGTGCAGTGGTGTCATAAAAAATCTTTTTGCCACTTACCTTTCCCGGAGCTTCTACATCATATCGATACCATCGGGCCTGTTCAGGATCCGAGACGGCCACATACAAAATCGATTCGTCCGGGGAAAGGGCTATTCCATTGGGGCGGGTCAATTGGTCTACCAAAATGAGTTCCCCGGATGCCTTTAGACAAAAGACACCTTGAAAGTCCAACTCCTTTTCAGGATCTTCCATGCGTCGGGGCAGCCCATAGGGCGGATCGGTAAAATACAGGTTGCCTTGATGGTCAAAAACTCCATCATTGGGACTGTTGAATCGTTTTCCTTGATACTCGTCCACCACGGCTTCGTACTCGGCAAGAGGCGTGTCCAGGGAACTTTTCATTCGCCCTACCTGACGGTCCCCATGTTGCATCAAGATCAAATCTCCTTCCGGGCTAAGCAGCAATCCGTTGGACCCGGGTTCTTCCCCTTCAAATTCTTCGCCCGTGAAGCCGGAAGGTTTGAGGTATTCCGTAATCTTGCCCGATTCATCGAGTTTGAACACCGTATTGTTAGGGATATCCGAAAAAAGAAGATAATTCCCGGAATCGATCCACAAAGGACCTTCTGTCCATTTGAATCCGCTACCCACTACCTCGATTTCACTTTGGGGATCTATGAGGTCCAGAGCTTCATCGTCTAAAATTTCAATGGAAAACTGATGTTGATTTTGGCAGGAAAAGGATAAAAACAATCCCGCGAGGGCAATCGGCACAATAGATTTCATGGTTTATTCTACTTATTTAATGGTTGGCTATTGGGTTATAGGCCTAAAGTAAGGAATAATTTAAAATGTAGCGTTTTGGATGGGAGGTTGGAGGTTAGAGGTGAGATGTTAGATGTGAGTCTTGAGATTTGGGATTTGGAGTTTGGGGTTTGGGGTTTTTCAGTGATTGGATGAAAAAAGAGGAAAGAGCAAAAGACGTTAGATATTAGATTTGAGATATGAGATTTGAGAATTGGAATTTGTGATTTGGGATTTGAAATTTGGAGTTTGGTGCTTCGACTGCCTGCCCGACAAACAGGTACAGGCGGGCGCTCAGCATGACAGGTTTGGAACTTACTCCACCGGTTCGGCATAGAGGTCAAAGTCGGTGGCTTCAGTAATTTTAAGCGTTGCAAAATCACCAATCTTTAGGTAGTGCTTCCTGGCATCGACCCATACCTCATTGTCTACATCAGGAGAATCAAATTCCGTTCGTCCCACAAAATACTGGCCTTCCTTCCGGTCTATGACACATAGAAAGTCTTTCCCAATCTTGGCCTGATTCAATTCCCAGGAAATTTGGGATTGAATTTCCATGATTTCATTGGCCCGTTGCTGTTTTACTGCTTCGGGTACATCGTCAACCAGTTGGTAGGCGTGGGTATTCTCTTCATGGCTGTAGGTAAAGCATCCGAGTCGCTCAAAACGCATTTCCTTTACCCAATTTTTTAGCACAAGGAAATCTTGCTCCGTTTCCCCGGGGTAGCCTACAATCAAGGTGGTCCTTATGGCCATTTCCGGAACGGCCGCCCTAAATTCATGAAGTAGGCGGGTGGTCTTGACCTGGGTGGTTCCCCTGCGCATGCTTTTTAGGATGGTATCGGAAATATGTTGCAAAGGAATGTCGATATAATTGCAAATTTTGGGTTCATTTCTCATGACCTGAAGCACGTCCATGGGAAATCCGGTAGGGAAGGCATAGTGTAAACGAATCCATTGGATACCCGCTACGCGCACCAAATTTTGCAATAATTCGGCCAGATTTCTTTTTTTATATAAATCCAAGCCATAATAAGTGAGGTCCTGTGCGATGAGAATGAGTTCCTTGACTCCTTGGGCCGCCAATTTTTCAGCTTCCGCCACCAATTCTTCCAAAGGCTTGCTCCTATGCTTTCCGCGCATTAAGGGAATGGCGCAAAAAGAACAGGGCCGATCACATCCTTCCGCTATTTTAAGGTAGGCATAATTCTTTGGGGTGGTGGTTAAACGCTCCCCGATCAATTCGTGTTTATAATCCGCACCTAAGACCTTAAGCAGATTAGGTAGGTCGCTGGTGCCAAAATAATCGTCCACATTAGGGATTTCGCGCTGTAGATCCGGTTTGTAACGCTCGCTTAGACAACCCGTAACATATACCCGATCTACGTGTCCTTCCTCTTTCTTCTTGACGTACTCCAATATGGTGTTTACACTTTCTTCCTTGGCGTTGGCAATGAATCCACAGGTATTGATGACCACCACATTTCCTTCTTCCTCGTGTACGACTTCCTTGTTATTGGCGCGAAGTTGGCCCATAAGCACCTCAGAATCGTAGACATTTTTGCTACAACCCAGGGTGACCACGTTTATTTTATTTTTTTTGCTGGATTTTGTCCGCATGCCTATTGTCCTTACACTTTAGCAAGGTGCAAAAATACGACATGGTCTTGGAAGAATTTTAATTTTTACCAATTTATTGGGTCCGGTATCAGGTCTACACGACAAACATCCATCGACCCATTTTACTTGTCCTTACCGAAATTCGCCTTATTCGATAAAACGATGTTCGCCATATAGGTTTTGTAGGAATTATTGCTAAATTTAACGCCATGAAGCTCTTGCTTGCTTTTTTACTGGTAACTCCTGTTTGGATCCAAGCCCAGGCCTCTATTTCCGAAGGGGAAAAAGAAGTGTTGGCGTTTGAAAAAGCCATTGAAAAGGCTGTTGTATCCGGGGATATGGAATTTCTAGGTAAGGCCTATGCCAAAAATTTTGTTTTTACCCACGGTTCCGGGGATGCACAAAACAAGGAGCAGTGGTTAAACGATGTGAAAAAGGCATCCCAAGAAGGCAAATATATATCCAGGGTGGTAGACACCCAACAAGTTACCTTGGGCAAGGACATTGCCATTACCAAGGGGCAGGCCACCATCAGCACCAAAAATAATGCTCCCTTTTGGATCAAGTATACTCGCATTTATAAGAAGTACGATGGGCAGTGGCAACTGTTATCGCATTTGACCACAGACCATAATTTGACCACCAATTAATCGCGGCAAATACAATCCCGAGCCCGGTTAAGGTAACAATCCCCAATGCGCCAAGAAAGCATCTATTTCCTGAAGGGTAAGATGGTAGTACTTGTTCCCGTGCTTCCCATAATTGAAAAATCCGTGTTTTCCTCCTTTATATATTTTTAAGGATATCATATTACCGAGCTCTTTCGTTTTTTTCTCATATTGAAGGCTTTGATGGAGCAAAAAGTCTTCGGAGCCCGTTAGGATTAAAAGAGGGGGTTGCTCCCGGTCCAAATTATGCAGTGGGGAATATTCCGATGTCATTTGAAGCTTTTGGCCTATCTCGTCCAGAGCGGAAAGCAACGGATTAAAAAGTACCATGGCTACTGGGATATCTTGTTCCTGTAGCTGTGCATCCAGATGTAGATACCTGCTTGTGGTGGTCACACTGGCCGCGGTCCACCCTCCTCCCGATCCACCGGATAGTATGATTTTGCTTTTGTCAATTCCGAGGTCCTGGGCATGATCCTTCACCCAATTCATCGCCAGCAAGGCATTTTCCAGTGCGGTTTTCCAATCGGCCTGATCCTTCCGATATTCGGCGGAGATGCCAACCAGTCCCTTTTCGGCATAATACGTACAAAAAGGGAAAAATTGTTCTGGGTCCCGCACTTTGCCCCAACCGTGAAAAAAAACGATTGCAGGCCTTAATTCCCTTATGGTGTCATTTTTAGAAATATGCAGTCGGTATTCGACCGAATCGGTCTGATGGTAAATTACCTCACTTTGAACCACTTGCGAATGCGCGGTGCTCCAACCTGTAACTAAAAAACAGACCAGCAGGCCAATCCGAAAACCAAAATTCCCCATCACTTCATAGTTCTTAAAAACATTTTGCAAGCCAAAAGTATTCTTTTCCTTTTGGGTCCTTCCATCACAAATTTTCATATACTGGTACTATACTGCAAGACCTTGTCCCTACCCTATCATAAGTGAGCAACTTATGCTATTTTTCAGCCCTTACCATGATTCATCATCGTAGAAAAGACAAGTTGCTAATCCATTTCAAAATCGGAATATTCATAGGCAGCCCTAAGGTATAGGATTTCCCGGTCTGGGGTAACCCGCCAACTTTTTCTGGTTTTTGGAAAAATAAAACCGTTCAACTTTTGGGAGGTCAAATTCTTGACGTAACTAAAATGGTCCGCGTGCTGTACCAGATATCCCAGTAATTGATAAGTGCTCTTTTCAAAATAATAGGTCCAAACGTCGCTGGTGGAATGATTATCCTGTTCCTCCGAATCAAATATAGCCTGTAGCACTTCTACTTCCTCCCCATTTTCAAGGATATCCCTACCCAGATAGGTAAAAGCTATTCCGGGGTCCCTTAAATTAAAAGGAATATCCATTACGAACGTGGCACTTAATACGGAATTCAATAAAGCGTCGGGTTCAGCGGTTATATCCGGTTCCCCATCAATGGTCTTGACCGTCTTTTGATCCCTATAATTGAGGCGATGGAGGGCTCCTTCCTTCGTCCAAGAAATATCAATATCATACTTGGGCCTGTAGGCATACCTGTGCTTTTGGAGCACTTCGTTTTCTGTATTTCCCAAGGAATCGTAGAGGATGAAATGCTTCTTGAATCGTAGGGATCTACGCCCGTTCCATTGATCCCAACCTCCGGAGCTTTTGAAAACTTTTGTCAACAGTCGTTTTACCTCCTTATCCTCGATATGGGACAACGGGTCCGACTTTCCTTGGTCCACTTTACAATGCTGTAAAAAAAAGCAACAGAACACCAGGAACCAAAAAAGGACAAGTGATGGCTTTTTCAACAGATTCATTGGTCGGATCTAGCAAAAAGTGAAAAATAAATACAATGTATCCCCAAATATGCGTGTCGGGCTTACCTTTTACTCAAAAGTCGGGGTATATCCTTCGGGAAGGCACAAACTAGCCACGTTCGACAAAGTAACTATTATTCTCCTTCCACCTCCTTGAATTGGGTGTTCAGATAAGTTTGTTTCCAAACCCCATCATTGTATTCCCCAACCTTAAAATTATAGGTGCCATCATCCACATATTCCCACATTTCCGTAATTTGGGCACCTTGATAGGCATATGTATAAAAGATGTGTTTGCCCTCCGAAAAGACAATGCCTTCCGTTAACCCACCAAATACATCGAATTCCCAAAATTTAATTTGTTCCGATTTTTTATCGAATTGCCTTATGCCATAATTTCTGGGGCCCAACCGGGTCTGTTCCTGATCGATGAATCCTATAGATCGGACAATAACCAAGGTGCTATCCAGTTCATAGGCAAATTTGATTTTTTGTTTAAAGTCACTACCGTCGCCCCATTTCCCTTCTGCCTCCCAAGTTTTTGTTACAAGCGGGTCAAACAACTCCAACGGGGATTTTTGCCCTAGGACCGGTGCGGTAAAGCAATGAAGCACTAAAAGGATTACACATTTTTTCATAATGCTGTTTGAATGGATTCCATTTTCATAAGGTAGACAATCTTTATGACTGTTACATTTTAAAAAAAGAATCGACGAATTCGTATTTGTTAAAAACCTGAAGGTCTTCGATTCCCTCGCCTACCCCTATGTATTTGACCGGAATCTGAAACTGATCCGAAATACCAATGACCACACCGCCTTTGGCCGTACCGTCCAATTTCGTAACCGCAAGAGCGGTTACCTCGGTTGCTTTGGTAAACTGTTTGGCCTGTTCAAAGGCATTCTGTCCAGTGGAACCATCCAATACCAATAAAACCTCATGGGGGGTGTCCTCCACTACTTTCTGCATGACCTTTTTAACCTTGGTCAGTTCGTTCATTAAATTGATCTTATTGTGCAAACGTCCGGCGGTATCAATGATGACCACATCAGCTTCTTGTGAAACCGCGGAATTCAGCGTATCGAAGGCCACTGAAGCCGGGTCACTACCCATTTTTTGCTTTACAATGGGTACCTCCACGCGATCGGCCCAAACTTGCAATTGATCAATAGCCGCCGCCCGAAAGGTATCCGCGGCCCCCAATACTACCTTCAAGCCTTGATTCTTGAATTGATGGGCCAATTTTCCGATGGTCGTGGTCTTCCCTACTCCATTGACTCCCACCACCATTATAACATAAGGCCTTTTGTCTGTTGGAATTCGGTACTCGGTTTCCTCACCGGTATGGGTCTCGGAAAGTAGACCGGCAATTTCTTCCCGGAGTATGGTATTCAGCTCTTCCGTGCCCATATACTTGTCCCGGGCCACCCGCGCCTCTATCCGTTCAATAATTTTTAATGTGGTGTTTACACCTACATCGGAAGTTACCAGCACCTCTTCCAGATTATCCAGAACATCATCATCCACCTTGGACTTGCCCGCTACCGCCTTGCTTAGTTTAGAGAAAAAATTGGCCTTGGTCTTTTCCAGGCCCTTGTCCAAGGTCTCCTTTTTTTTGGCCGAAAATATATTTTTAAATAGACTCATAGGTTCCAAACCATGCTTTGGCCAAAGATATGAAAGTAAACGGCGTAAACCCAAGGTAAAGTAGTGGCGTTTTAAAAGGAGGAAAGAGGAAAGATTTTAGATGTTAGACGTTAGATTTGAGATTTGGGGTTTGGGATTTGAGATTTGAGATTTGAGATGTTAGACGTAAGATATGGGGTTTTTGGTCCGCCATTGAATCGAAAAAAGAGGAAAGAAGAAGGAAGAAAGACGTGAGATTTGAGATTTGGGATTTGAAGTTTGGGATTTTTTCAGTGATTGGATGAAAAAAGAGGAAAGAGCAAAAGACGCCGGATGTTAGATATGAGACATGAAATTTAGGATTTGGTGCTTCGACTGCCTGCCCGACAGAGTCATTCAGGAGGGCGCTCAGCATGTCAAGTTTGGTGCTTCGACTTCGCTCAGCATGACAAATTTGGGATTTGAGATTTGCAATTTGGAATTTCGCTACAGATATTGGCATAAAAAAAGCCGTCTACCCAACGGTAAACGGCTCGCTATATTTTCGGAAAGACCTTTAGTTTTTGGCGATCCATTCGTTGACCATTTCAGGGGGCATAACGGATTCCACAAACGTATACGCCCCGGATTTAGGGGACTTTACCATTTTTATTGCTTTGGTCAATCGTTTTGAACTGGATTGTAAGGTTGCTACCGTTTTCTTTGCCATGACTCTTTATTTTTATATACTATCTTCCTTTAGAAAGAAATTATTTTATTTCCTTATGAACCGTAACCTTTCTTAAGATCGGATTGTATTTTTTGATTTCCATCCGCTCGGGGGTATTCTTCTTATTTTTTGTGGTAATATATCGGGACGTACCTGGAACACCTGAATTCTTGTGTTCCGTACACTCCAAGATAACCTGTACCCTATTTCCTTTCTTTGCCATTGTATTACTTTATAAATCCTTGTGCCTTCGCTTCTTTTAAAACAGCGGAAATCCCTTTTTTGTTGATGGTCTTCAATGCTTTGGCGGAAACCTTTAATGTAACCCAGCGATCTTCCTCAGGGATATAGAAACGTTTTTTGGATAGGTTTACGTTAAACCTTCTTTTCGTCTTATTGATAGAAAACGAAACGTTGTTTCCGAACATTGCCCTCTTACCCGTAACTTCACAAACTTTTGACATTGCGCTGGATTTTTCTTTAAACAGGGTGCAAATTTATATCTTTTTTGCGGCTCCGGCAAAATTTAGTTCAGATTTTTATAATTTCTTTCTGAAGTAGTTCAAGTGCCTTATGGACAGCCTTTTGCACGATGCGCTCCCTATGGTTCCCCATATTGAATTTCTCCGCAAAAGCACCTTCCGGTGTGGCGATACCGATGTAGGTCGTCCCGATTTCCGCATCCGAATCGCCTTTGGTCGGTCCGGCATTTCCAGTAGTGGCTACTGCGAAATGGGTCTTGAGCAAATTTCTTGCATTCTCGGCCATCATTTTAGCCACCTCGGCACTCACTACGGAATGTTTCTGAATGACTTCCCGGGACACTCCCAATAACTCGATTTTGGCTTCCGTGGCATAGCTGACCACGCTCCCCTTAAAATACGCCGAGGCTCCTGGAATACTGGTCAATTGTTGGGCAATCTTTCCTCCGGTAAAACTTTCCGCCGTAGCCAAAGTCCGCTGTTTTTGGGTAAAGAGTCGGGCCACCACTTCCTCCAAGGTTTCCTCATTTTCGGTCCCGTACAGAATATCCCCGATCAAGGGATATAGTTTTTCGGAGGCTTGTTCTATGGCTTCATCCAACATCTTTTTGTCCGCTCCCTTGGCCGTTAACCGCAGCCTTACCTTTCCCAGGTTGGGCAAGTAGGCCAATTTTAAAAAAGGGGGCAGATCCTCCTCCCAGGATGCTATCCTTTCGGCAATGGCGCTTTCGCCCAAACCATAGGTAACCAATGTCCGGTGAAGAATATAGGGCCGTTCGTACCGCTCCGCTATCATCGGGATGACCTGATGTTTGATCAGGTTTTTCATCTCAAAAGGAACCCCTGGAAGTGAAATAAAAGCTACTCCATTAGATTGCATCCACATTCCAGGAGCAGTCCCATTGGCATTGTGGAGGACCTCCGCCTTGGAAGGGACCCAAGCCTGTTGTCTATTGATATCCGAAATGGGCGTGGAAATGTAATTGGCGAACAAGTGTTCTATATGGGCCAGCACCTCAACGTTCTGAACCAAGGTGTCCTGAAAAAAATCGCAAAACGCATTCTTGGTAACATCGTCCTTGGTTGGACCCAGTCCGCCGGTGACTATAACTACATCGACCCTTTCCCTGGCTTCTCCCAATGCCTTTACAATATGGGCATTGTCATCTTGTACCGATGTAATCTGAAAAACGGAAACACCAATTTTGTTGAGTTCCTTGGCGATGAAGGCCGAATTGGTGTCCACGATCTGACCAATGAGAATCTCATCGCCAATAGTAATAATTTCTGCAAGCATTAGAGGTCGAAGTCCTTTTTTAGCTCGGAAACTACCTGATCGATATCCTTTTTAAGAATAGGGAAAATCCGCTCAATTTCCGCCATATTGGTCTCTTTCTTCCCAAGGGTCTCTATTTCCAAGGCGGCGGCCCTTGTCTGCTCCATACCTAATAAATCTACATTGGGTTTTATTTTATGGGCCAATTTGTAAACTTGTTCGTGATTTCCACTTTTTAGTGCACTCTGCAATGCTTCCAAATCTTGGGGCACCTCCTCTAAAAATACGGAAATAACGGAGTTGATGAAGTCTTCATCACCCTCGGCCATCTCATTGACTTTATCAAGATTGTAAATCATTCATTTAATATTTACCGAAAATAGTTCCTGCCCCTCTAATACCCCGGAAAGATAATCATTTGCCTCAATTCTTCCAACCCCGGCCGGTGTACCTGTGAAAATGACATCTCCCTTTTTCAGCATAAAAAATTGGGAAGCGTAAGCAATGAGCTCATCTATCTTCCAAAGCATCAGGGAGGTATTTCCCTTTTGCACCTCTTGTCCGTTCTTAATAAGACTGAAATTCAGCCTTCCCAAATCCTTGAATCTGGTTTTGGGCAACCATTCCCCAATAACCGCAGAACCATCGAATCCCTTGGCCTTTTCCCAAGGCAGTCCCTTTGCTTTGAGTTGGGATTGTACATCCCGCGCCGTAAAATCAATACCAAGGCTTATCTCGTCATAATAGGTATGCGCGAATTTTTCGTCGATATGTTTGCCTACCTTCTTAATTTTTACCAAAACCTCTACTTCATAATGCACGTCCTGTGAGAACTCCGGGATGTAGAAATCCTGTTCCTTGGGCAAGATGGCCGAATCGGGCTTTATGAACAAAATAGGTGAAGTGGGTTTCTCATTGGCCAGTTCCTTAATGTGTTCGGTATAATTACGGCCTATACAAATGAGTTTCATGGGATATGATTTACAGCGTATTTAAAAATCTCGATCAGCCCTCATGACAAGGTTGGGCCGGATCGCTAAAAATTTGGGTTTCATATTGTTTTGGTACGGTAGATATCTATGATCATAAGCTAATCACTAGGGGCAAACACCCTTAACCCAACTTGGAGTTGAGGCTTCTAAGCCGTATTTGCGTCAACACTTTTTTAGTGTACAACGGAAAATCGGCATTTTGGATCCATCCGAAATAACCCGGCTCCTGTTCCAAAACTTCCCCTACCTTTCTACCCTTGTGCTTACCAAAGGAAAAAATCTCTTCACCATCGTCGTCCAAGGCTATGAAGCCGGCAAAATCGACCGTTTTTTTATGGGTAGAGAATTCCGCCAATTGCTTTACGTTGTTCTCCAGTTCCGGGTAACGTTCCAATTGTGAAAGCAAGACCTCATAGGTAGCTTGCGTATCCGCCGCAGCGCTATGGGCATCGGCCAGTTCCTTGTTGCAATAAAACTTATAGGCGGCACCCAGGGTACGTTTTTCCATTTTATGGAAAATGGTCTGTACATCTACCGAGGCCATATTTTTCATATCAAAATCCATATCGGCGCGGAGCATTTCCTCTGCCAACAAGGGGATATCGAAACGATTGGAGTTGAATCCTGCCAAATCGCTATCCTTGATCATGGCATAGATTTCCTTGGAAAGTTCCTTAAAAGTGGGCTCATTGGCTATCTTTTCGTTAGAAATGCCGTGTACGGCGATTACTTCTTTCGGAATCTCTATTTCCGGATTGACCAACCAGGTCTTACTTTCCTTATTGCCATTGGGAAATATCTTTAGTATGGAAATTTCAACGATTCGATCTTTGGCCACATGGGTCCCGGTGGTTTCCAAATCAAAAAAGCAAATGGGCTTGGTAAGTTTTAATTCCATAGGGACAAAGATAACCATAGATTTTCCTTAACGCCGTACTTATCCGAAAAAATCCAAGTCAATGGAAGCGACGACCTATGGTTCCCTTAGGCCGCTCTGGCGGAACAAACTGGAAATTTGAATAACCCTTGACCTGTAGCAAGAAGCAACAAGGCCCTTAGTTTGATACTGTCTTTATTTGGGTTATTTTTGGAGGTATTCTTGCATCCAAACCATCAAATCATTGGGCAAAAGTTCAATCAATTCGAAATTCATGGTGAAGTTCCGTAAACTGGTCGTTATCCTGCTATTCCTGCCCCAAGTCCTGTTGTCGCAAAATTCGGAAAGTCTCATCTACGGCAAGATTACCTTGAACAATGGGGAAACCTATACCGGGCAGATGCGTTGGGAAGGTGATCAATCCATGTGGACCGATATTTTTAGGGCCGATAAGAAAGAACGACCGGCAATGAACCTGCTTTCAGAAAAAGAACTAAGGCAAATTGACGAGCGGTCGGAAAATTTTCAATTTGGGTTTATGGCGCTTTGGGAAGATAAAAGACCAAAGACCAATTTTTCCTTCCAATGTAGTTTTGGTGACATAGAAAGTCTTACAACGGTGGCAAAAAATAAAGTCTCCCTAAAGTTGAGAAATGGCAAAAAAATCCTGTTGACCCGCGACAAGGGCGGCGATCTTGAAGAGGATATTTACATTTACGACAAGAATTCGGGACGACTTACCCTGGACTTCGACAACATAAAATCCATAGAATTCAAGCCCACTCCCAACCCACTTAAAAGTCCTATTGGATACCCGGTGTACGGCAAAGTATTGACCTCTTCCGGAATATTTGAAGGATATATTATATGGGATTTGGAGGAGCGATTGGAGAGCGATTTGATCAGTGGAAGACGAAACGGAACCAAAATCGATATCGCTTTTGGGGATATCAAGGAAATACGGGCGCAGGCAGACGGCTCGTATCTGAAACTTCTATCGGGAAAAGACCTTTTCCTCAACGACCATGACGATGTGAACAGTGGCAACCATGGTATCGTTATCTTCGGTCGTGGACAAAACCGGGTAAAGGTCAATTGGCAAAATTTTATCTCTTTAGAATTGACGAAGCCCCAATTTGCCCTTACTCCTTTTTCCGATTTTAAGGTCCCAAAGTCCTTAAGCGGTTCTTTGGGGACCCAAGATGGAAAACGATTTAAAGGCCAGATCATATATGACCTGGATGAAATATTCGATATTGAATTTCTAAATGGCACCAACAACGGTTTGGAGTATACCATCCCCTTTTGGCAAGTTCAGCGAATAGAACCGCAAAATGACAAATTCGCCTTGGTCCATTTGATCGATGGTAAACAATTACTTCTAGGCGATCATAATGATGTGACGGGAAATAATCATGGGGTCATCATACGGGTAAAAAATGGTGAGGACCGATATGTAGAATGGGATACGATTAAATTCATCGACTTTGACTAGACCCTACTTTTCCCGGATAAGCGGTAATGGCCTACAAAAAACGGTTCTGGGCATTTTAACCTTGGCCTGTATCGTTTTGTGGCTTTACATAGAGCAGGGAAAGGAAGAAGGCAGTTATCCTGTTTATATCGTCGCCATCTTATGGATATTGCTATTGGTGTTATGCCTTTGGGTCGGAAATCTTCTTTTATACCATGGTTTTAACAGGTGGTATCCGGAAAAGCGGAGATCGGACTCCCTATTTGTCCTTCGCTTGTTTCTTTCTCTATTTTTTTCCATTGCGTACATCAATGTTACCTATATCATCTTCAAAAATGTATATACAGACCTGCCGCCAAGTACCGATCAATTGGTCTTGCTCAATATTTATGGGATTTTATTCCTAATTCCGGTACTCTCCATTCAATTTGGGTTGCAGTTCCTTCAAAAATGGAAAAAGGCCAATCTCGAACAGGTCCGCCTAAAAAAGGAACACGTACAATCCGAATTGATTGCGCTCAAATCCCATTTGTCACCGCATTTCATGTTCAACAATCTGAACATATTGTCCTCGCTGATCAGTAGCAAAAACGAGGTAGCCCATGAGTTTTTAGATGGTTTTTCCGAAGTGTACCGATATGTCCTTAAAAATCGCGATACCGAACTTATTTCCTTGTCGGAAGAACTGGATTTTGTGAAAGCGTATTCCTTTCTATTGAAACAGCGATTTTCAGATAACCTGACCATAAGTATACAAGTAGCCGAGGATGTCCTGGAGATGCTCTTACCTCCTTTGTCCCTTCAGATGCTTATGGAAAATGCATTAAAGCACAACAAACTTTCGGATAAGATTCCATTGAAAATTGAGATTACCTCCAATACGGTTCCCCAACTCATTATTCGGAACAACTATAATCCACGAAATTTGCCAGAGCATGAAAAAACGGGAACCGGTCTCGAAAATATCAAAAAAAGGTATCGCCTTATTGCTCAAAAAGAAATTGAGGTGGATCTGGATCAAGGAGTATTTAATGTAAAGCTTCCACTAATCCCAAATCGGAGCATATGAAGGTGGTTATCATAGAGGATGAGATTTTGGCCGCGAAAAAATTGGAAGAATTGATTTTGCGCTACAATTCGGAATTCCATATTTTGGCCAAAATACGTTCCGTTCAAGAAGCTATCCAATGGTTTGGAACAAACGATGGGCCCGATCTGGTGTATATGGACATCCATCTTTTGGATGGTACAAGTTTTGAAATTATCAAGCAAGTGAACCTATCCTGTCCGGTCATCTTTACCACGGCCTATGATGACTATGCTTTGGAAGCATTTAAGGTACACAGCATTGATTATTTACTTAAACCGGTGAGCTATCCCAAACTCCAAAGGGCCATGGACAAGTTGGGACAGATACAACGCAATCTGGAGGACATAAAATCTACACGTCTAAAACAGGCATTGGATCTTTTGGAATCGGGAAACACCAGTTACAAATCCCGCTTTTTGGTGCGTACGGGCTCCAAGTTGTTATCCATAAATACACAAGATATTGGTCTATTTTATTCGGAGGACAAGATTACTTTTTTGATTACCCTACAAAAGGAACGTTTTATGATCGGGCAAACCCTGGAAGAACTTGAAAAGTTGTTGGATCCTCAGTTTTTTTTCCGGGTCAATCGCCAGGTTATTCTCCATATCAACTCGATAAAGGCTGCCCACAAATACTACAAGGGGCGTCTTAAAATAGAACTTCTCCAAGGACTTTCCCCGCTGGACATTGTTGTTAGTAGTAGAAGGGTATCCGGTTTTCAGGATTGGTTGGATAACTGATTACAGGCGGGTATTGATGATGTTATTAAATGCAGCCCCAAAGGTATAACTCACTCCAACGGCAAAACCGGTTTCAAAATCCGTGGCTATTTGCCTTTGTTTCAGTAATACATCCTCTATGGAGGCATCCCCGGCAGGCAGCGTTAATTGATCGCGAATCAACTCCAAATTCGTAGAAAGCCTAACGGCCAGTCCTTTGTAGACCCTAACGGAAATATTGCTGTCGAATTCCAATCTATTTCGGGTAAAATCGTGTAAAAAGGCAGAGGCCTCCAAATTGGCGGAAATATCGCCCCAAGGTTGTCTAAACCGTATTTCCATATCCAAAGATTGGTTGAAAAGGTTTTCCTGTTCCTTTCCAAAAATGGTCGTCTCCAAATAGCTGTTTCGAATGTAGCCTATTCGATAGGCAAAGGTTATTTCCCTGCGCAAGACTTCGCTGTACGGAAAAATATTGTACTCGATTGCCGGTCGTACGTTGAAAGAAAAGTCCTGATTGTTGTAGGTATCGTGCTTAACCCCAGAAAAAACACCGGTGGACCAATGATTGCTTACACTGCGCACGATGCTTCCTTGAAACGCATATTTTTCCCGTTCACTCTTAAACTCATCCCCGTCCCTTTTGAACATGCTTCCCGATTGATTAAGCTCCAAATCGGTCCGTATGCGCCAATTTTCGGTTACTTTGTCCCCCTCAAACCCTACTTCATAATAAAAATTACTTCTACTGGTCTCCTTTTCAAATCTCCCCTTGCCGTACACTTCAAAAATCCAATTGCCCCAAACGTCCTGAATTTCATTCGCTATATCCTCTTTTTCAGTTTGTTGCTGAATTTCAAATGCTATGGAATCCGCCATATCGGAATGGACCAAATAACCCAAAAGGCCCAATTCTATCTTTCGAACCAGACCTTGGCGTATTTCATCCTTCGTCATATTGGGGGTGGTCTCATAAACCAGTTCCGTATTTATTGGATCAAATTGGTTTTTACCGGTAAAATTCAGGGTATAGGAACGGCCTCCGTTCGCCATGCCGATATCGAAAATGAATAATTGAATGTCCGCCAACGCTTGGTCCCTTACATGATCCACATAAGGAATCTCCTGACGAATGAAGTTTCTATCGCAGCTACACTCGGTGTACAATGAAATGGAATTTACTTGTGACGTACCAAGTAAAGGCACAAGGTATGCAAGGGTATGGAAAATAATCTTTCGGACACGGTCGGTATAGGCCATTGGTTTTTTCTGCAAAAGAAACCGGCTACACGACCGGGGAACAGCAAAAAACGATGAGTGTGGAAATCATTGAACTGAACGTGGGGCCTTGAACCTCTGTGGGAACTCTATTTTGCCAAAAAACCATTTGCCCGGGTCTTTTTGGCAATTCCTACTTTTGGGTATTTGGCCTACAATCTGTTGTTGATAATGTTATTGAAGGCAGATCCGAAGGTATAACTCAGTCCAAAACCAAAGCCTAGTTCAAAGTCCGTGGCGATTTGTCTTTGCTGCAAGAGAACATCTTCTAGGGAGGCATCGCCAGCCGGAAGGTTGATCAGGTCTCGGATGATTTCAAAATCCCCCGAAAAACGGATGGCCAACCCTTTGAAAATGCGGATGGAGAACCTACCGGTCAATTGCACCCTGTTTTTTGAAAAATCATTCAGGAATGTGGATGCCCTCAATCTGGAAAATATATTGCCCCAGGGTTGACGAAAACGGATCTGGATATCCAGGGAATGATCAAATATACCCTCCCGGTCCTTAAGGAAGATGGTAGGCTCCAAATAATAATTGTAAAAGTATCCGATGCGATAGGCAAATACAATTTCTCGGCGCAGCACCTCACGATAAGGGAATATGTTATACTCAATGGCCGGCCTAAAATAGTATCTAAAATCGAGGTTGGTAAAAGTATCGTGGCGAGCGCCACCAAAAACCCCTGCCGACCAATGATCGGACAAACTTCTTACGATGCTTCCATCCCCTGAATAACGCAGGCGTTCACTGGTAAAAGTTTCCTCGTTCCGCTCGAACTCGCTATTCGCCTGATTCAATTGCAAATCGGTCCGTATGCGCCAATTTTCCGTTACATGATCGCTTTCAAAACCAACTTCATATTCAAATTCGTTCCTGCTGGTCTCCCGATCCAGATCGGCCTCCCCATACACCTCAAAAATCCAGTTGTTCCAGGGATCGTCAAAATTGATGTCCTGCCTTTGGGCCAACCCTTCCGATGTAATCTTATAGTCGATTTTATCGGCCAAATCGGATTGGATCAGATAGGCCAATAAAGCGGATTTTATGGTGGTTACCAAACCATTACGCACCTCATCGGCCGTCATGTTCACATTGGTATCGTAGGTTCGTTTGACCAAGGTGCCCTCAAAATGTCCGGCGCCTTCAAACTCCAGTTTATAGGTACGGCCCCCACTCCCATTGGCAATGTCATAAATGAAAAGATTAATATTGGCCAGGCCTTGGTCCCGCACATGGTTCACAAAGTTGATTTCCTGTTGAACATACCTCCGTTCACAACGGCAATCTATAAAGAGTTTGATTGAAGGAAGTGCTTGGGAATCCTCCTGAGAAAGGCCCAAACGGGTAAAAATAACAGCAAATAAAACGAAATAACGAAATCTCCAAGAATGCTGGAGGTATGGATTCATTCAAAAATAGCTTTGGTGTTTGGCGAAAACATCAAAGATACAGGTAACGCCAAAAACAAAGGCGTAGAAAAATAAACAATGGTAATAGAAATGATTCAAATTTTGGAACTATACTTCCCGGTTGGTATCCCAAGATTCCAGAAATTCGGCCACCGCTTTGGCGAACATGCTACCCAAGGCCCCGTTTACCACCCTGTGGTCATAGCTATGGGACAGATACATTTTACTTCGTATGCCAATAAAGTCCCCCTCGTCCGTCTCAATTACGGCCGGAATTTTTCGAATGGCACCCAAAGCCATAATACCTACTTGTGGCTGGTTGATGATGGGTGTGCCGAATACACTTCCAAACGTTCCAACGTTGGTCACGGTATACGTTCCATCTTGAATCTCATCGGGTTTCAAAGCATTGGTCCGTGCCCGTTTCGCTAGATCATTGACCACTTTGGCCATACCTGTTAAATTCAGTTGGTCCGCATTCTTGATTACGGGTACGATCAAGTTGCCGTCCGGTAGGGCAGTGGCCATACCGATATTGATATTCTTTTTCTTGATGATGCGGTCCCCGTCCACGGAAATATTCATCATGGGATATTTTTTTAAGGCCTTGGCAATTGCCTCCATAAAAATGGGTGTAAAGGTCAATTTCTCTCCTTCGGTCCTTTCAAAGGCCTCCTTTACCTTGTTGCGCCAATTAACGATATGGGTAACGTCCACTTCAATAAAACTCTGAACATGGGCCGATGTGGCTACACTCTCTACCATATGTTTGGCTATCAATTTGCCCATTCGGGACATTTCGATAACTTGATCTGATCCATTGGATCGCAGTTCGGAAACTTGGGACAGTTCAACGGGTGGTTTTGTGCTATGGACTGGGGAAACTTCCCGTTCCGGGGCCGAAACTGTCTTTTGGATTTCGTCTACCCTACCCGTTTTTCTCGTTTCGAGATGGGCCAATATATCATTCTTGGTGACCCGTCCTTCCTTGCCGGTACCCGGGATCGCATCCAGTTCAGTAATGGATATACCTTCTTGTTTGGCAATATTCTTTACTAGGGGAGAATAAAAACGTTCTGTGGAACCGTAGTCCATAGCGGGGGGCTCCGTCGTCTCACGAGCTATGGAAATCAATTCTTCGGCCGCACCTATGGCTTCCTCAGGAACCTCTACCTCAACTTCTTCCAAAAGCGGGGCATCTCCTCCACCCGTATCAATAATAGCAACGGTATCCCCTACTTTAATGATATCATCTATGTTGAAAAGTTTTTCCAAAAGAATGCCCTCCACCTCGGAAGGAACCTCGGAGTCCACTTTGTCCGTAGCAATTTCAAAAACCGGTTCGTCCATGGCTATGGAATCGCCCACCTCCTTTAACCAGGTAGTCAAAGTGGCTTCCGCCACGCTCTCCCCCATTCGGGGTAATTTTAGTTCAAACTTTGACATCGTATGTAGCTATATGCTCGTTTTGTCCAATACTTTGCAAAAATATCAAAAATAATATCCTTGTTTTACGTTTTGTGTAAACTTAAGGGTAAGTCAATTCGCCTTTAGGGAGCCTTCGAACGGAATGCGGTTTACGATGCTCCGGCCTAAGGTGACCTCATCTGCAAATTCCAATTCGTCCCCAACCGAAATACCACGGGCTATGGTAGAAGTTTCAATTTCAAGACCCTCCAATTGTTTGTAGATATAAAAATTGGTGGTATCACCTTCCATGGTAGAGCTCAATGCAAAAATGAGTTCCTTTATTTCACCTTGTTTCGCCTTGCTGATCAAGGAAGCGATAGTAAGGTCTTGGGGACCTATACCCTCCATAGGGGATATTTTACCTCCCAAAACATGGTAAAGGCCCTTGTATTGGCCGGTATGTTCTATGGCCATGACATCGCGGATATCCTCCACCACGCATACCAAGGTCCTGTCCCTTTTGGGGTTGGCGCAAATTTCACAAATGTCGGTATCGGATATGTTATGGCAATTCTTGCAAAATTTAACCTCTTCCTTAAGGCGTAGTAACGCCTTGGACAAGTCTGCCGTTTGTTCATAGGGCCGTTTTAAAAGATGCAATACCAATCGCAGTGCCGTTCGCTTACCGATACCCGGTAGTTGCGATACCTCATATATCGCATTTTCCAATAACTTGGACGAAAATTCCATATAGGCAAAATTACGTACTATTTTTACTTTTTGTACTTTGCCTAGAAATAATTTCAATGACCGCGACCCACATTCTGCTTCTGATAGGGGCCTATTTCTTACTGTTATTGCTTATTTCCTACTTTACTGGTAAAAACGATTCCAACGAGGATTTTTTCAAGGCCGGAAAGCAATCTCCATGGTACCTGGTGGCCTTTGGCATGATCGGGGCCTCCTTGTCCGGGGTGACCTTTATTTCCGTACCAGGTTGGGTAGAAGACTCTCAATTTAGCTATATGCAAGTAGTTTTTGGTTACCTGGCCGGGTATTTTGTCATTGCCTATATTTTGATGCCCATTTATTATAGGCTTAACGTAACTTCCATATACGAATACCTGCAACAGCGCTTGGGGACTACCAGTTATAAGGTAGGTGCCGTTTCATTTTTTGTATCCAGGGTTTTGGGAGCATCCTTTCGCCTGTTTTTGGTGGCCATTGTGCTTCAACAATTTGTTTTTGATACCTGGAAGGTGCCCTTTGAACTTACAGTTGTATTGTCGATTTTATTGATTTGGATCTATACTTTTAAGGGCGGTATTAAGACTATTGTTTGGACCGATACCCTACAGACTCTTTTTATGCTGCTTTCCGTAGGGTTTTCCATATATTTTATTAACCAAAAATTGGACTGGGGGTTTTCCGAGTTTTTGGCTTCCGAAGAATTACGGGAGTACAATAAAATATTGTTTACGGACAATTTTTTTGATAAGACACACTTTGTAAAATCCTTTTTGGGTGGTATGTTCATCACCATTTGTATGACTGGACTGGATCAGGATATGATGCAAAAAAACCTGACCTGCAAGTCACTGGGCGATGCGCAAAAAAATATGGTCTCCTTTAGTTTGGTACTCATTGTGGTCAACTTTGCCTTCCTTCTTTTAGGAGCCCTGTTATTTATCTATGCCGATAGGTTTTCCATAGCGACCCCTTTGATGGACGGTGCGCCAAAGTCCGACCTTCTTTTTCCTGAAATTGCCTTAAACAGTGATTTGGGGATAGTAGTAGCCGTCACTTTTATGCTTGGGCTTATTGCAGCCGCCTATAGTAGTGCCGATAGTGCCCTTACCTCATTGACTACCTCCTTTTGTGTGGATTTCCTAAACATTGAGAAAAAACCGGAGCCGGAACGTAAAAAAATCCGTAAACGCACCCATATCGGTATGAGCTTGCTACTGGTAATCGTTGTTATCATTTTTAAACATATCCTGGACAGAAATGTAATCGATGGGCTCCTAACGGTGGCCACATATACCTATGGGCCCCTGTTGGGCATGTTTACCTTTGGTATCTTCACCAACTACAAAGTAAAGGACAAATATGTATGGATCGTTGCCCTCATATCCGTTGGACTGATCTATATTTTTGGCAAAATACCCCCGGAAAACTTATCCGGGTACCAGGTGGGATATGAGTTATTACCGATTAACGGGATTTTGACTTTTATGGGCCTATGGCTATTACGGGATAAAAAGGTGTAGCATCTTGGAATTGGGGACAGATGGCAAAAAAATCCGATGAACCAACGATGCCTGGATGTTAAAGTTGAGTCCGAAAATTCGGGCGAAAAAGACAGGGGCGTTCAATACTGGCCAGTGGACAACAAGACCAAGGTACAGGCCACCTCTACTTCTATGCCGTTGTCCTTAAGTAGCTTATAGAATTCTGGGTTCTCCGTACCCGGATTAAAGATGACCCTTTTGGGCGCCAATTTCAGGATTTCCCCGTAATACTCAGGCTGACGGTGCACACCCATATATAAAGTAATCGTATGAATATTTTGAAAATCGGCCAAATTGGTCTTAACTTGTATCCCAGAAATTTTCCCCGATTCTCGTCCAAATGCTTGAGTCACTATATCGTTTTCGACAAGCTTATGAACCACTAGGTTACTATAGCGATGCGGTTTTAACGAGGCTCCAAAAACAAGCGTGCTTTTCATAGGTAAAAACTTGGGTGCTAATTTTCGTAATATAGGGAATATGTAACTTTTTTAAAATGCAAACGTCTATAAATGATGTTTAACAATACATTGCCAAGAACTTGGTCATTGATGAGGTTATATGTTTATAGTTAATGGTTAGTGTTTAGTATGGCCGATTCGATGACAGAAACCCTGACGGAAACGTCGGGGTTTTGTGTTTTTAATTTAACATGAGGATCCCCGAAGCCTCTTGCACCAACCACTTCCCAGTTCCCAAATAGCCCGCACCTAGGTAAAACTAGCAAGATGAATAGCTAAAATATAAGGAAGGCCAATCTGTTAATAAAACGTTAAAGGATTCTCCGTTGGTAACATTGTCCGCTTTCCGTCGTCAACTTAAATAACATCAATCATACAATCTGCCTCGAGCAGGCCAATCAAAAAACGAACAACCATGAAAAGAATATTGCTCCTATGGGCAATGTTACACTGCATTGCCCTATCCGCCAAAGTCATCTCCGTTGAACCTGATTTAAAAATCGGAAGCATCACGGGGAAGGTCATAGACAAAGTACTCCAGGAACCCATAGCATATGCAGCCATTGTTGTTAGGTCCCAGGACGCTTCGGGTGAAACAACGGGCGGCATTACAAAGGAGGACGGCACCTTTGAAATAAAGAATCTTCCCGAAGGCAATTTACTGTTTGAAGTACAGTTTATCGGGTACAAAACCTATTCACGATCCATAACCATTTCCAAAAGGGATAGAAAGTTAAATTTAGGCGTTATAGCCTTGGAGGAAGAAGCGGAGGAGCTTTCCAATGTAGAGGTAGTGGGCGAACGTACCACCATAGAACAAAAGATAGACCGCAAGGTGATCAACATCGGAAAAGACCTTACCACTATGGGGCCCACCGCTTCGGACATCATGAGCAACCTCCCTTCCGTAAACGTGGATCAGCAAACAGGCGAACTTACCTTACGGGGCAATTCCAATGTGCGCGTTATGGTAGACGGTAAGTTGTCCAACGTCCCCGTTGCCCAATTGCTCCGTCAAATTCCTTCCACCTCCATAAAATCCATAGAGCTCATCACGAATCCCTCGGCCAAATACAATCCGGAAGGAATGAGCGGCATCATCAACATCATTTTGCATAAAAACGCGAACATCGGTTTTAACGGCACCTTAAACTCAGGGCTTACCATGGGTATTGAGGCGAAATTCAACAATTCCATAGATCTGAACTACCGAAACGGAAAGTTTAATCTTTACGGCAATTATGGCAACAACATTGGTAAATACGTCAACGATGGTTTTATTTTTCGCGAAGTGGAAAATTCGGAGCAGATATTCGATTTTTTTGACGATAACCAATCCCATTTGTACAAGCTTGGTGTTGATTTTTATATGAATGATAAGACTACCATTTCGTTTTTTACCAACCAGAACCTTTATGATGGTAAATTTAGAGGGGTCACTGATGTTATCTACTACGATGAACTGGACCGAAATACCACCCAATTCTTTGACAATGTCCAGGAAAACTCCAGTGAGCAATACAACTTTGATTATAAAATGGAATTTAAGAAGGAGGGGCACAACATAGAACTGGAGGTGGACTACAACCGATTTAAGGATGACGAAGATGCCAATTTCAGGTCCACGGGTACCACTTTGTTCCCGGATTATATGGATTTTGTGGATACCAAACGTACCCAGACCATAGCCAATCTGGACTATGTAAATCCTTTGGATTCCATTTCCAAATTGGAGGTAGGGATCGAAAGCCGTCTATTTGAAACCAACGTGGATTATTCCTCCACCGGTTTGTCCTTTAATTCGACTGGAGACCTCATCCCCACCCCACCAACCGATTTTGTGTACGGTATGGATATCTATTCGGCCTATGCCACTTTTGGACAAAACCGCAAAAAGTGGTCCTATCAAGTGGGAGTACGTGTGGAAGATGTTGCGGTAAAGGCGGATACCAACCGTATCAGGGCTTTTACGGACAACTATACCCAGATCTATCCCTCCGGATTTTTGACCTATACTCCTTCGGAAAAAAATCAGTTCCAACTCAGTTATAGCAGGCGGGTAGATCGGCCGGGACTACAGCAGGTGAATCCGATACGGGAATGGGCCACACCATTGATATCCTCCTTTGGCAATCCCAGTTTGGTGCCACAGTTCACCAATTCCATGGAGGCAAATTATACCCGGAGAATGAAAAAAGGCAGTATTACGGCCGGGGTGTTTTATAGGGCGATCAATGACGAAATCAATCGTGCCGTGTACGTGGACCGATTGGACTTGAATAAATTGATCCTCACGTATGACAATTTTGATGATACTTCCGCTTATGGAATTGAGGTGTCCACCAACTACAAGCCCACCAAATGGTGGAGCATTAATGGGAGCTTCGACCTGTTTTCCCAGACACAACGGGGGATAACCGAGAGTCTTTTGAGCAATAATTCCACGGCTACGGAAGACGACATTGTAGTTGAAAGGGTGGAAGTGGAAAATACCGCTTGGAACCTGCGCCTGAACAACAGCTTTAAGGCCACTAAAAAATTAACCTTTCAACTGTTCGGCTTCTACAGGGGGCAAAACCAGACGATTCAATTTTTGGTAAAACCCCTATATTTTATCAACACAGGTGCCCGATACAGTTTTGCCAAAGGTAAGGGGACCTTCAGCGTCAACTTCAACGATGTTTTCAATACCATGCGCTTTGCCTTTGACGGCGACCGTCCTTTTGTCCAGAACGGTGAATTTAATTGGGAAAGTCAAACGGTCTATGTAGGATTGTCCTATATGTTCGGCAGTGGAAAAAATCGGGCAGCACAGCGCAAGCGCAGGGATAACAACACCAAAGAGGGCAGTGGTGGCATTCTATAAAAGCATATTGGTGTGACCTAGCGAAGGATGATTGGTTGGTTAAGTCCTCGGCATGGGCCCATCAATAGAAGAAACCCTGGCGATATCGTCAGGGTTTTGTTTTTACCAACGTATAACGGCGCTGGCCCAGGTAAACCCGCTGCCAAATGCCGCAAGAACTACCAAATCCCCATCCTTCACCTTTCCCTGTTCCCAGGCTTCCGTAAGGGCGATGGGAATGGAGGCTGCCGTGGTATTGCCATATCTCATGATATTGTTAAATATTTGATCATCGGCCAAACCAAATTTGTTTTGTATAAACTGGGAAATCCTCAAATTGGCTTGGTGCGGAACCAACATATCAATGTCACCGGGACCTAGTCCATTGGCCTTAAGTCCCTCCATAATGACCTCACTAAAACGGATTACCGCATTTTTAAACACGAACTGCCCGTTCATATGGGGATAGTAGGAAGCATCTTCCGGATCGTCTTCCTCTATAATGTCCGTTATCCAGCGCTTGCCCATGCCCGGCGCAATCAATGCAAGCTCTTCGGCATGTTCTCCCTCGGAATGCAGATGGGTAGACAATACTCCCTTAGAGGAATCCTCCTCCCTACCCAGAACCACGGCTCCGGCACCATCGCCGAAAATTACGGAGACCCCCCTACCCCGAGTGGTCATATCCAATCCCGTGGAATGTACTTCTGACCCAATGACCAGGATATTTTGGTACATGCCACTCTTAATGTACTGGTCCGCCAATGAAACCGCATACACAAATCCAGAGCATTGGTTTCTAATGTCCAAAGCGCCCACTGTCTTAATGCCCAAATCCCGTTGTACCAAAACGCCGGGACCCGGAAAGTAATAATCGGGGCTTAAGGTGGCGAAAACAATAAAATCGATATCGTCCTTGTCCAGTCCGGCCCGTTCAATAGCAATTTTGGCCGCCTCTACGCCCATGGTCGTAGTGGTCTCTTCTCCCTTGATTACATGCCGCCTTTCCTTAATACCCGTACGTTCCTGAATCCATTCATCATTGGTATCCATGATTTTTGACAGGTCATGGTTAGTGACCACATTTTCCGGGACATAATAGCCCAGTCCTTTTATCCTTGAGTTATACATGAAGTCCGTTTTGTCGATTTATTCAAAATTGTACCCAATTTTTTGAATGAACCATGATTACATTGGGATGAAAATCGGGCTCCAATATAACCAAAATTGTAGGATGGTCGATTTTTAAGGAATTTCTTTAGGCCAAGTACTTCCTAAAGTTGTTCACCTTAACCGTGGCCTTTAGGTCGTGTAGTAGATTGTAAAGACCAAAAAAGGTACGGTTCATATAAAGAAAATGTTTGGATCCGCGATTACCGTTCATTTTCCGAATTTGACTATCCTTGGAATACCGTTCGCTTAAATCGGCGATTTTAGTCCAAAAATCAGATGCTCCAAAATCAAAATATTCGGCATTGAAGGGAGACGTAAAAAGCGATAGCATTTCTTTAAACAGGGCCTTGAAGAATTGCAGTTCTTTTGGAGAATCGGTTGGGGTCAATATTTCCAATTCATATAGCTTTTCCATAAAAATGGTATCGTTCTCAATGTTTTCCTTTTGTGCCAACTCGAAATATGGCGTATAAAATTCATCGGGAACTTCCTTGATACATCCAAAATCTATGGCGATCAGGGTTTCCTCCGGACTTACTAAAAAGTTTCCTGGATGAGGGTCGGCATGCACCTTACGCAACCCATGGATCTGATACATATAAAAATCCCATAGGGCCTGACCCAATTTGTTACCCAGTTCCTGAGAGAATCCATTCCTTGAAAACTCGCTCAGGTGTTTGCCCTGCATCCAATCCATGGTAAGAATGCGCTCACTCGACAAATCCTCATAATACTTCGGAAATTCCAAATTCGGGATGACCATACACGCTTCGGTAATTTCCTTGCTCTGTCGCATTTCAAGAATATAATTGGTCTCCTCGATCAGTTTATGCTCGACTTCCTTAAAATATTTGTCTGAATCTTTGCCCTGAAGATTAAACATTCTGATAGCAATCGGTTTCACCAAGGCCAGATCGCTACTGATGCTTTCCGCTACCCCGGGATACTGTATTTTAACGGCGAGTTCCTTTCCGTTTTTGGTCGCTTTGTGTACCTGGCCAATACTAGCGGCATTAATGGAATCCCGGCCAAAACTGTCGAATATCTCTTCCGGATAGTTGCCCTGGTATTTTTTAAAGGTCTTTCTAACCAAGGGAGCCGAAAGTGGAGGCACGGAGAATTGAGAAAGGGAGAATTTTTCCACATAGGCCCTTGGGAGCAGGTTTTTTTCCATACTCAACATTTGCGCTACCTTAAGCGCACTCCCTTTTAGGCTTTTAAGGCCATCATATATGTCCTCTGCATTCTCCTCATTGAGTCCATCCCTGGAAAGTTCTGGATTTACGAGCTTTTTTCCGTAATATTTTACATAATTGCCACCGATTTTTACACCTGTTTTTACCAGTTTGCCGGCACGTTCTATTTTTCCGGTCGGTATTTTGTCCAATGTTTTCAAATGCGGTATCTCTTAAAAAAGGTTAAGCAAAAGTTTCCTTAAAAAGGAATTTTCCAAAATCGACTATATTTTCCAAGGGTGTATTGTCCCATAAATCAAAAATGGTATTCACGGATTTTTCTATGGCCAAGTCAGTCTTTTCAAAACCTGCCGAATCATCGTTTATCCAAAACCTTAGGATAAAGAGAAATTGCAGCCAAGCGCCTTCAGAAAACAGTTGAGGGTTGTGCATGGTAATTTTGAGGGATTTCTCTGCATTGCCCTCCTCGATCAAATCCTTGGCAAATTGCTTTATGTGCTTTCTAAGTCCCTTTAATTGGGGTAAGTTCTTCAATGGTCCCTTGTCATTTTTCAAACAGAACAGCACATAGCTTCTATTAAGTGCCATGAGTTCAAAGAAGGTATAGAAAAAAGTGAGCATTTTATCCTTGTTGGTAAATTGCTCATATTCCGCGTTCTTTTGCATAAGGTCCTGTGTCTTGGTATAGAACTTTTCCCATATGCTTTTTTGCAACCCCTCCATGGAGCCAAAGAACTTATAGAACTCGGCTTCGGTAATACCATTGGTTTTACAAAATTTATATATGGAACCGGGTTTGGAACCGTGCTCCAGGACATGGTCCATGTACCATGTTATTATTTGATCTTCAGTAAGTTTCTTTGCATTTGTCCGTGTTGCCATTGCCAGTTTTTTTTGTTACGTAAAGATACGGCCGTAGGTTTTGGTTTTGTGTTAAGGGTATCGGAAAATTAGGTCCCGAAACAAAAACGTGCCCTCAGAAGAGAGCACGTTTCCAAACAACCTAACCAATAAATAATCAAAAGTGACTATAGAATCAAAATTTTCATAGCAATTTCTCCTCCTTGTCATGGTCAAAGATAAATAACGTTTAATTATTTAAGAAATAAATTAAACAAAATCTATGTTAAAGTTTGTGTTAAAACTTGGCTTCCGGTATATGTCAGTTTGTCATTGGGGTCTATTCTGGTATTTTTTTTGACTATCGGATAAGCATTAACCATAAAAAATTTACAATGGCAACAGGTAAGATCAATGTTTCGGTAGAGAACATTTTTCCTTTAATAAAAAAGTTTTTATACAGCGACCACGAAATATTCTTGAGGGAGCTGATATCCAATGCTACGGACGCCACATTAAAACTCAAACATTTGACCTCCATAGGGGAGTCCAAAGTAGAATATGGCCATCCCATTATTGAAGTAAAAGCGGATAAGGAGGGTAAAAAACTCCACATCATCGACCAAGGTGTTGGGATGACGGAAGATGAGGTAAAAAAGTATATTAACGAAGTGGCCTTTTCAGGAGCTGAGGAGTTTTTGGACAAGTACAAGGATGCAGAAAAGGATGCAGGCATTATTGGGCATTTTGGACTAGGGTTCTATTCTTCCTTCATGGTGGCGGACAAAGTGGAAATCATTACCAAAAGCTACAAGGACGAACCTGCCGTGCATTGGACATGTGACGGTTCCCCGGAATTTAGTTTGGAACCAGGGGAACGGACAGAAAGGGGAACGGAAATTATACTGCATATCGCAGAAGATTCCACGGAATTCCTGGAAGACCATAGAATTAGTGAACTGTTGCGCAAATACAACAAGTTCATGCCCATTCCGATAAAGTTCGGTATGCGTACCGAAACCCTGCCCAAACCTGAAGATGCCAAAGAGGAGGATCCGGCCCCGACTCAAGAAGTGGACAATTTTGTAAACAATTCGAACCCGGCCTGGACCAAACAACCAACAGACTTAGAAGACAAGGATTACAAGGAATTTTATAGGGAACTATACCCTATGCAGTTTGAAGAGCCCCTCTTCCATATCCATCTTAATGTGGATTATCCCTTTAATCTAACGGGAATTCTTTATTTCCCGAAGTTGACCAATGACTTGAATATTCAGAAGGACCGTATACAATTGTATCAAAACCAAGTTTTCGTCACGGATAATGTGGAAGGGATCGTTCCTGAGTTTTTAACCATGTTGCGAGGGGTCATCGATTCCCCGGACATCCCGTTGAACGTATCCCGGTCCTATTTGCAGGCGGATGGAGCCGTTAAGAAAATATCCTCCTACATTACCCGAAAAGTGGCCGACAAGTTGAATTCCCTCTTTAAGAACGATCGTGAAGAGTTCGAAAAGAAATGGAACGATATCAAAATAGTGATCGAATACGGTATGCTGTCCGAAGACAAATTCTTCGAAAAAGCTGAGAAATTCGCGCTTTACCCTACTGTGGACGGTAATTACTACACCTTTGGGGAACTCCAGGAAAAAGTAAAGGGAAATCAGACCGATAAGGATGAAAAGCTGATATTGCTTTATGCCTCCGATCGGGAAGAACAACACAGTTATATTGAAGCGGCCAAGGCAAAAGGCTATGAGGTATTGCTTATGGATTCTCCCATAATATCGCACTTGATGCAAAAATTGGAGACTTCCAAGGAGAAACTTTCCTTTGCCCGAGTAGATGCCGATCAAGTGGATAACCTTATCAAAAAAGAGGACACCCAGCTATCCAAGTTGTCCGATGAGGAAAAAGAGAAGCTCAAAGTCCATTTGGATGAAGTAATCGAAGACAAGAAATATACCGTTCAATTGGAGGCCATGGACAGCAGTGCATCCCCATTTATGATTACGGAACCCGAGTTTATGCGCCGTATGAAGGAAATGCAGCAAACAGGAGGCGGGGGTATGTTCGGCATGGGCCATATGCCGGAAATGTACAACCTAATTGTAAATACCAATCACGAACTTGTGGGTGAAATCCTAAATACAAAAACGGCCAAAAAGAGGGAACGTCTGATCAATCAATCCATCGATTTGGCCCGACTTTCAAAAGGTCTACTTAAAGGAGAAGAATTGACCAACTTCATTAAGCGTAGTTATGAAATGGTGAAATAGTCCCAAGTAATCTGGGATATACGAACAAATAGTACTTCTACCGCCCAAGGCAACAAGATGTTCCTTCGGGCGGTTTTTTATTGGGCAATAAATCCTATCTTACGGTAGATTATGTTTAACCCATTTAATCCGGTATCCAGATGTCTCCTTCCAACAAACTCCTTCATGTTTCTTTGCTATTAATTTTGGTATGGCTCCATGTAGGGTGCAAAATGGAAAAGAAAGAAACTGAATCTAAAACCGAAAAACAGGAAATTTTGAAAAACACGGCATCCATACAAAAAAGTGACTATGGCACCACCCCGGACGGTGAGAAAGTTGACATGTATAGCTTATCCAATCGCAATGGCATAACGGTAGACATTATCACCTATGGTGGAATTATCACGGCCATAAAGGTTCCGGACAAACATGGGGTATTTGAAAATATCGCCTTGGGCTATGACAAATTGGAACTTTATGTGGAAAGGAATCCTTTCTTTGGTGCCCTGGTGGGTCGTTATGGAAATCGAATCGCCAATGCCAAATTCTCCTTGGAAGGAATAGAATACCCACTGGCCCAAAACAATGGGGACAATCATCTACACGGAGGATTAAAAGGATTCGATAAGGTGGTCTGGGAGGCCTCCACCAAAAAAAAGGGGGACACCGTGGCCTTAAAACTACACTATATCAGTGAGGATATGGAGGAAGGTTATCCCGGGAACCTCGATGTGGCTGTAACCTACTCATTAACTAATGATGATATTTTGAGGGTGCATTACGAAGCCACCACGGATAAAACCACCATTGTAAACCTTACGCAACACTCCTACTTTAATCTGTCGGGGGACTTTTCAAAAACCATCTTGGACCATGAAATGTCCTTAAATGCCGACCACTATTTGCCGGTAGACAATGAATTGATACCTACCGGGGAGTTAGCTCCTGTTGAAGGCACCCCTTTTGACTTTACAACACCCAAACCCATAGGAGCCCATATACAAAGTGAACATGAGCAGGTTAAATTAGGTAGAGGCTACGACCATTGTTGGGTCTTGAACCAACAGGATTTGGGTTTACGATCTATTGCCAAGGTACGGCATCCGGAAAGCGGCAGGTTGATGGAAGTTTTCTCTACGGAACCAGGCGTCCAGTTTTACACCAGTAACTTTCTGGACGGAACCTTGCCCAGAGTTGGTGGCGGTACCTATGCGGGCAGAACCGGGTTTTGCCTGGAAACCCAACATTATCCGGACTCACCCAACAAACCGGAGTTTCCTACCACGGTATTAAAACCTGGTGAAAGGTACGTTTCGGAGACTTCCTTCCAATTCTCCGTAGATCGTTAACTCTGGAAGGCTGAAATTATATGGTATCAAGGTAATGACAAATGGCAAGAAGTGGGCTGTTACCAATAGATTGGACCGTTGCCCAAATATTTGTCGGCGATGGGTCGATAATAGTCCTTTATCTCGTCCAACTCATATACCGCATTGCTCTTGGTATACAAATCGTACTGGTTGAAGTCCTTGATCCATTCCAAATAGTGCCGGTCCTCTGGAGCAAGTAATTGGGTGTAGCTGCCTCCGGAATGCCAGGGGTAAAACGAATGGTACCGGATCATAACCATTGCTTCTTCCGGTAAGCTGTTTGTCTTATGGTTGGACAATACTTGATATAGATACTCATCGTGCCCCCAAGCCAATTCCAAATTATCCAGTCCGCAGCCTGCCTCATACATCCCATTCGGGCTGTTGTATCTATCGTCCGCCATATCGGGATTTAAGGAATTGAACTCTGGATATACACAAGTTTTCGGAAGGGCACAACCCACCACGAAGACATCGCCGACCATTCCCCATTGCTCGTCCTGACTGGTTCCGTCATCGTCACTTCCCCAGAGGTACATCACCTTTCCCAAATCATGGATAAGACCGGTCAACTGCATCCAGTCCGGCCTCTTGTCCGCGCGAATGGCCTCAGCGCTCTGAATCAAATGTTGAACGTTCGGTAAATCCAAATCGGGATCGCTTACGTCCACAAGGGCATTCAAATGCTCCATGGCTTCCCATAGATGCATCGGTTTGCTAAAGGTAAGGTATTTTTGATGCATACGCCGTACATAGTCCACGGTCTGATTTTGCCTCATTTTCCGGTAATGCTCCTTAACGGCCTTTGATACATCCGCTGCATCATAATTCCTAAATGTCCTTTCGACTGCCATAACTCAAACATTTCCCAATACAAGGTACAAAATAACCGTAAATGCTACCAGAAAAAGGCTAAAGCCCTTGGCATATCTCCAAGGTTTCAGGTCCAGCACGCCAGCATCCTGGATCTTGAAACGATGTTGCCTTGGTCGGATCCATGAACCCAAATGCATTACCAATAGGTTCAATATAAATTCTATGCCCCAAAGATGTACAAAATGAAGATCAAGGCGTAAAATATAATAGGTCAACACATAAAAGAACAGACCGAAAAGTAGCCCAATTTTAGCTCCCTCCGCTGAGACTTTAGGAAAAAGAAAGCCGGCAATAATTATGCTAGCTATTGGAATGAAAAATATTCCGTTCAACTGCTGCAATAATTGATACAGTCCTTCCGGCGCGTTGGCAACAAAAGGTGCGATGCCTATGGCAAAGATTGCCAGTATCGCGGATGTCCATTTGCCCATTGCTACCAATTTCCCTTCCGTAGCATCCTTTTGGATGTAGCGTTTAAAAATCCCGAGACTAAAAACGGTGGCCGCGCTGTTCAGCGCACTATTAAAAGTAGAAAGGATGGCACCCATCATTACAGCGACAAAAAAACCAGTCAACCACAGGGGCATAACCTTTTTGACCAAAAGTGGATAAACACTATCCGGATTGTCGTAAAGACTTTCCTCAAAAAAATAGAATCCGATCAGGCCTGGAAGGACGATGATCAACGGCACCAAAATCTTGAGCAATCCAGTGAACAACAACCCTTTCTGGGCTTCTTTTAGATTGGCAGCTCCCAAAACCCGTTGAATGATGGATTGATGCATGGTCCAAAAATAAATCTGATTGATCATGAGCCCGGTAAACAATACTTCAAAGGGCAGGATTGCAGAACGTGCCCCTGGGCCAATACCTGCTTCACTACTTACTACATTGAATTTTCCGGGACTCTTTTCAAATACTTTACCCAAGCCGTCCAAGGGATTTCCGTCGCCAATGTACAATAAGGCCAAAATAGGCACCAACAGCCCAGCAACCAGCAATCCGAATCCATTGATGGTATCCGTGTATGCCACCATTTTTAATCCACCAAAAATGGCATATAATGCGCCAATACCCCCTACTACAAGAATTGTAATCCAGATACCTTGTTTTTGGTTCACCCCCAATGCATCCGAAATTTCAAAAATCGCCTCTATATTAAGTGCGCCCGTATACAATACTATGGGAAGCAGGGTGGCCACAAAGGATATGATCAACAACAAGGCCACCAGGGTCCTGGTAAGACCATCAAACCGCTTTTCCAAAAATTCCGGGATAGTGGTCAATCCCATTTTTAGGTACCGAGGGGCAAAATATAGTGCGGCCACCACTAGTGCCAAGGCCGAGGTAACTTCCCATGCGATGATGATTGCGCCATTTTTATAAGCAGATCCGTTCATTCCAACCAGATGTTCCGTAGAAATATTGGTAAGGAGCAAGGAACCCGCGATCACGACTCCAGTTAATGACCTTCCTCCCAGAAAATAACCGTCGCGGGTTTGTAATCGGTCCCGTCTAAGTTTCCAAGTGGCATAAAATGCAACAAAACCTGTAAATAAAAGAAAGGTGAATAAAGTCATTTCGCCTATTGATACGGCCTATTTGGATGAATAGGTTTGGTTCTAAACCTTTCGATTCTGATTGAAAACAAAGGCCAATCGACCAAAGTAAATGGGTGTTTTTTGGATTTTGGACAAATAAGGTACGGTTCTGTACGGAATTTTCCAATTCGCCTTATTTTCACCCCAGTAGCGCTTTTAAGCCATAAGGCCTTGCGTTTTAAAAGATGTTGGGCTACCCTTCATCAAGCAAACCGATTGTCCCATTGTATTTTTAAAAAGTAGGCTTGGAAGGTAATGAAGATGGCCAAACAGGAAGTTGCATAAATTAACGTATCGGGGATGCTAAAATTATTCAACACATTGATCAGCACCTCATAATCAAAGATTCCGAAGTTAGCATCGGGCAGTCCGTTGAATTCCAAATTTTTAGGGTCAAGGATGGTGTATCCAAAGAAAGCACCTAGCAAAATCGCGGATACCCACCAAACGTAAGAAGGAATCAAAGGACGGTAGGAAAAAATTCTTGCCGATTGCTTTTCCTTTTGAATCTTGGAAATCACAGAGGCCGTAAAATGGATGGACGGCTGTTCCAACCCGGCTTCTTGAATCAGTTCCTTATAAAATAATTCCTGTCGGTTTTTTTGATTCTCTTCCATAATCCTCTATATTTTCTCTTGTAATCTGTTTTGTAAAATCCCTCCCAATCGTTTCCTTGCCCTGTACAGTTTCACTTTTAAAGTATCCGGACTTGCCTCCATCACCTTGGAAATCTCCTTTAAGGAAAGTTCTTCGAAATAATGAAGAGTAAGAATAACGGCATAATCCGAAGGTAATTCCTTCATAGCCCTTTTAATTATGTTTTTACGGTCGTCCAATTCCAATTGATGCATGGAATGCGCGGTATTTTCCCTATTATGCTCGGCATATTCCTCAATTAGCCCCGTTTCAGGGATTCTTTTTAATTTTTTAATGTAATCCAAACTCCTATTATAGGCTATCTTGTAGATCCAGGTAGAAAATTTGGAATCGCCTTTGAATCCCGATAAACTCCGGTAGACTTTAAGAAAGGTATCCTGGGCTATTTCCTCCGCTTCTTCTTTTTTTCCGACCATACGGACGGCCAAGGTATAGACCATATGTTTATATCGATCTACCAAAACGGAAAAGGCCTGGGTATCCCCCTGTAAAACCTTATCAATATAATACTGGTCGCTTTGAAGGCTCATGGTATGGCATAGGACATGAAAAATACGAAGCAGGTTACACTTTTTTAAAAAATTAGGGTTTTTTGTGTAACCCTTAAAGAAATGGTGGCGTCCAATGGGTGAACAAAATCATATGTAACAAATTGGTCCGATGACCTTCGGGCTACTCTAAAACCGATACAAATGGCAGCAGCAATTTTAATTCCTATCAGCTTTTTTTTGGTGGTCTTTGCGATTACCTACCTTCATTATTCAACCCGGAACAAGGAGCGACTGGCCCTCATAGAAAAAGGGGCGGACGCCAGCATTTTTGTCCGCGGGAAAAGGGAAAAACCTTCCGGCGTATGGAAAATACTGATCCTGAACATAGCGCTCTTGCTTATGGGCATTGGAGCAGGTATCGTTATTGGAGGGATATTGGCCAATAATTTCAATGTGGATTGGGAGGTCGCTATGCCGGGATCTATTTTCCTAATGGCAGGTTCGGGGCTTTTGGTCGGTTTCTTTTTGACCAAGAAAATGGACAAGGAAGATTAGAATCCCCGTTCTTATTGTTAAAATGTAAAAAATTCCGCTGTGAAATCATGGTGGTTTTTTAATTTTAGGGTATGCGTATTATCTCCACGAATATTGGCAGCCCTACCACTATTATCTGGAACGATAGGGAAGAACAGACCGGAATTTTCAAGTATCCGGTTGATGAACCTCTAATTCTTGAAATGGAATCCGTGGCCAAGGACACCATTTCCAACCGCAAGGTGCATGGCGGTGTACACAAGGCGTGTTATCTTTTTTCTTTGGAACAGTATCCATTTTGGAAGGATCTATATCCCCATTTGGATTGGGATTGGGGTATGTTCGGTGAAAATCTTACCATTGAAGGAATGGACGAAAACCAACTGCGTATTGGCGATGTATTTAGGGTGGGAACAGCTTTGGTTCAAATTTCCCAACCTAGGGAACCCTGTTATAAACTGGGAATCCGTTTTGGGGACCAGAACATCTTGAGGCAATTTATTGCCCACGGTTACCCGGGCGCCTATGTACGAATTTTGGAAAAAGGTACGGTACGGGCGGGAGATGAGTTGCAGTTGGAAAAACGCTCGGGAAATTCCCTGACCGTCAAACAATTTTTCAATTTTCTCTACGAAAGGAAAAAGAATCCTGAAATTCTGAAATTGGCCATTTCCAATAACTCCTTGCCGGAATACAAGCGGGAACGGTTAAAGAAATACCTATAGTGAAGCCCATTTTTCCCTGGCACCTTTATCTTATGGCGGCCGTTTATGTAATAGCGGGCCTCATGCACTTTATCCGGCCACAGATGTACCGCAAAATTTTGCCGGGATACCTTCCAGGACATAAAATCTTGGTTACCCTTAGTGGCATAGCGGAGATTGCTCTCGGGCTTGCATTGTGTTTTAAGACGACGCATGTATGGGCCATATATGGTATAATTGCCATGCTCACCTTTTTTTTGCCCGTGCATTTTCATATGCTGTTCAACAAAAATGCTTCCATGGGCCTCCCAAAGTGGATGTTGGTCTTACGCATTCCACTGCAGTTTGCATTAATGTATTGGGCCTATCAATACCTTACCCTTTAAAAAGAAAAGACCCCGGAGGTATAAACCCCCGGGGCCAAAAAATCAACTCAACTTAAACCAATTTATTTAACAACGATGTTCTCGTAATAAGTAGAACCTTTACCTTTAACCACTACAGTGTAGTCGCCGGCATAGGCATTCTTAAAGTTGAACGCTTTTTCGACCAACATTTCATCCCTGGCAGTCTCTTGAAAGACAATGCGGTTCTCTCCGTCCACTACTTTAATTTCAACGTCTTTACCATCAAGGTTTAGGAGGTTTAAGTAAACCATGTCCTCAACTCTCCTAAATACCGGCTTGGCGCTCTCTTTCTTTTTGGCAACACCAATCTTGTCATTCACATTGATGGTGTACGAGATTTTTTTCAGGGCATTCTCTACTTCCAAAACATAGTTCCCGTCCTCCAGGTTTTTCAAGTCGAACCTTTTGCTATATACCTCGGTATCCAAGATATTCTCGAAATAGATGATATTTCCCGCGGCATCGATTATTTGAACATAGGTATCCTCTTCCTGAATATCCCATTCAAAAACAATGGCCTTGGAATTTTCCTTGTTGATCACTCTTAATTTTGGGTCTCGCGCCAAAGTTGTGGCTGTAACGAACAAAAAGGCAATAACTGTTGTAAATCTTAGAATCGTCTTCATAACATTTTGTTTTAGGGTTACTAAATAATTTACGGGACAAACTTACGACCAAAGGGTAGCCAAGACTACTGCACAATTCCCTAATTTATGTGCTATTTTAACCTATAATGAGGTTAAAAATATGTTAAGAGGTAATTTAGTATATATTTTGGTTAATTTTGCATAGTCCTGTTCTTATCACCCTACGTAATTTTAGTATTCCTATGAAGAACGAAATGACATTACATAAACCTGCTTTTGAAGCCATAGAACCCAATTTTGGCTATTCTTTTACGTATCAGAAGTTTGATTCGCAAAAGAACAACAAGAACAATACTTGGCACTATCACCCGGAAATAGAACTGGTCTACGTAAACGGAGGTACAGGAAAAAGACAGATTGGAAGCCATGTATCCTATTATGGGAACGGTGACCTCATCCTTATCGGGAGTAATTTGCCGCACTGCGGTTTTACCGATGCGCTGACGGGAAACGAGAGTGAGACCGTAATACAGATGAAGGCCGACTTTTTGGGTAACGATTTTTTCAATATACCGGAGATGAAACAGATTCAAAATCTCTTTGAAATTGCCCAGGGAGGCATTGCTTTTTCCGGGAAGACCAAGCGGAAAATTGGTGAAAAAATGGAAATTTTGGAATATCAGGCCGATTTTCAAAGATTACTTTCCATTTTGAACATTTTAAACGAACTGGCCATCTCCCAGGATTTTAAGGTGTTGAACGCCGAAGGCTTTTCAATGAAAACAGAGGTCAAGGACAACGACCGAATTAACAAGGTTTTCAATCACGTAAAGACCAACTTCAAGGAAGAAATTTCCTTGGATGAAATGGCCAATTTAGTGAGTATGACGGTCCCCTCGTTCTGTCGCTATTTCAAAAAAATTACAAACAAGACCTTTGTACAATTTGTAAACGAATATCGACTCGTCCATGCCTCGAAGCTTCTGGCGGAGAAACCGATGAGCATTACGGATGTTTGCTTTGAAAGTGGGTTCAATAATTTTTCTCATTTTAATAAGCAATTTAAGGCGTTTACGGGACAGAACCCATCGGAATATAGGAACCAACTGAAAAAAGTGCTCAACTGATGGCAAGTCTTTTTCGAGAGGGCATCGCCTTGAACTTACCACAAAGTGAAATCACATATTATCCTAACTTTCTGTCGAAAGACACGGCGGACGCGTATTTTGAGCTTTTAAGGCACAATGTGCCCTGGAGACAGGATTCCATTAAAGTATTTGGAAAAACATATCCTCAACCCCGGATGACTGCCCTTTACGGTAGCAACAATCGCTCCTATTCCTATTCCAACATTATTATGGAACCATTACCCTTTACTGAAACTTTGCAGGACATAAAGGAAAAAATCGATACGCATACGGGTACAAGGTTTACCACCTGTCTTCTTAATTTGTATAGGGATGGAAGGGATAGTAATGGCTGGCATTCGGACAATGAGAAGGAATTGGGAACCAATCCCACCATAGCCTCCCTTACTTTGGGCCAAGCGCGTTTCTTTCATCTTAAACATAAAAAGGAAAAATCATATAGAAAACGCATTCTATTGGAACATGGTAGCCTTCTTGTGATGGGTGGCGAAACTCAACATCATTGGTTACATCAGATTCCAAAAACAACAAGGCCACTGGGCGAACGGATCAATCTGACCTTCAGAGTTATAAAATAAAAAATCGGTCGTCGAAAGACCGATTTTTTAAAACCCTTTTACCAAGATGGGGGGCTGCCTTTGACTTTAGGGCAATTAAGCCAATCTCCTCGCACCCGATCTCCAATACCATAACTTCAAATCCCATACCAAGGTATGACCAATCGACCAATGTTCCATTTTTTGGTCAAGCTGCCATAAAAAAATAATAGGGACACCAAAATTTTGATTTATTGTACATCATCAAAATAGCTTTTGTTTGGTACTGTTCTTAGGGTGATATCATATAGACAATTTCATTTTCAGCTCCAAAAAATTAATTCCATCATTGAGCATTGGGATAACTTTGGCATTTTTTTAACGCAATTAACATTTAAATTTGGAGGCCGACTAATTCAACGCTAAATGCCCAAGTTTTTTCTTGGCCTTGCCCTTTTTTTATGTCAAGCATCGCTCTGGGGACAAAGCCAAAATAGTAGTAAATCGTTCACTGTAAAATACACCGACTCCAGCTTTAACATTGATGGTATACTGGATGAAAAGGCATGGGATAGTGCGCACAGTGCCAAGGACTTTCAGCAGTACTTTCCATCCGACTCTATTCTGGCCCAATATCAGACCGATATAAAAATGACCTATGATGCCACCACTTTATATATTGGCATAAAGGTTTCCACACCGGGAAACAACTATGTTATTCCCTCATTGGAACGGGATTATAGAGCAGGCGGCAATGACAATATTAGTTTACTTTTCGACACTTTTAACGATGGCACCAATGCCTTTCTTTTTGGTATGAACCCTTACGGGGTAAGACGCGAGGCACTGATATCCAATGGCGGACAGGGAATACAAGGTTTCACCACCTCCTGGGATGTGAAATGGAAAGGGGAGGCCAAACGCTATGATGGTTATTACACAGCGGAAATGGCCATTCCCCTAACCTCTTTTAAATTTCCCGAGGGTGCTACCCAATGGCGTTTTCAAAGCTATCGATTCGATATGCAGAATAACGAAACCAGTGTTTGGTATCCCATACCCCAAAATCAACTGATCTTTAATCTTGCATTTATGGGGGATATGGTCTTTGAGAACCCCTTGGGCAAGTCCCGTACACCTTTGGCCATAATTCCCTACATCAATGCCTTGGCGGATAAGGATTATGAACTGGATATAACCGAGACTGGCCTAAAGGTTGGAGGCGACGCCAAGGTGGCCATAGGAAATGGATTGAACTTGGATATTACACTAAACCCGGACTTTTCCAATGTTGAAGTCGATGATATCTTTACCAATCTTACCCGATTTGAAATATCCCTGCCGGAACGGCGGCAATTTTTTGTGGACAATAATGATCTCTTTGGCAGTTTTGGTGGCAGTAGGGACGCCAATCCATTTTTCTCCCGAAGGATCGGAATTGCGACCGACAGTTCGGGAACCTCGGTCCAGAACCGCATAATTGGAGGTGTTCGGCTCAGCGGAAAACTTAACGAAAACTGGAGATTGGGTTTCTTGAATATCCAAACCGATGAAAATGTGGAGACGGAAATTGCATCCAACAACAATATGATGATCGCCCTGCAAAAAAAGGTCTTTTCCCGATCCAATTTTGGCATGTTCTTCATCAATAGACAAACTTTTAAGGATTACGATTTTATAACTCCAGAAGAAGAATACAACCGGGTCCTAGGCTTGGATTACAATCTGGCCTCCGAGGACAATACCTGGGTGGGAAAGTTTTACGCCCATAAATCCTTCCAGCCGGATGATGATGAGGACAACTACTCGGTTGGTGCCTTTTTGGCCCGGAATTCCAGGTACTTCAACGTATTTACGGATTTTGTTTTTATTGATGAAGAGTTTGAGTCGGATCTTGGTTTTGTGCCCCGAAAGGATATTATTAAGTGGGCCACTTCCTTAGAGAAGGTCTTCTGGCCTAAAAAAGGTTCCATAAACAGTCACTCCATAGAGTTTTTCCCTATAATTACCTGGAGGCCCGGACTCGATTATATGAAAACGGACCATGAAATACAAGCTAGTTGGAATTTTGAAACTCGAAATTTTTCGGAATTTGGCATCGGCTTTTCCAATCAGTTCATCTTCTTGGCCAATAGCTTTGACCCCACCGGTACGGAAGGAGGGGTACCACTACCGGAGAATCAGGGCTATCACTTTAACGCTGTTTCCATTGGATATGAGTCCAATCAAGCCAAAATACTGGCTTTTGAGGGAGAAGCTGCCATTGGGGGGTTCTTTAACGGAAATCGTTTTTCCATTGAGGGAGAGGCCACACTTCGCCTACAACCTAAAATGAGACTGGCCCTAAACATCAACTACGACAAAATTACACTTCCGGAACCCTTTCCTAGTGCAGACTTGTGGTTGATCAGTCCAACCGTAAATGTTACCTTTAATAAATCCATATTCTGGTCGACCATATTCCAATACAGCAATCAACGTGATAACCTGGGCATCAATTCTAGATTGCAGTGGCGTTTTGCGCCCCTATCGGATTTATTTTTAGTGTATAACGACAACTATTTTGTTGACCGTTTTTCCCCTAGATTCCGATCGATTAACTTAAAATTGACCTACTGGCTCAATATCTAGGTAAAGGGCGGCAAAACCTGCAGCTAATTGGCCCTGCCCTAACCACTTTTCAAGCACATGAACCCTGAACTGGGCATTGCATTACCCTTGTATTTGAAGCCGATTTAATTATATTTGGTCGATTGCCATAAATAAACTCCCATGGACCAATTACCTTTGACCGAGGACACGGTCACTTTTGGATTGCTTTGCCTCTGCCTAGGTTTTGTCTTTTATACTTCCTCCTTAAAGAAAGGATTTTGGAAAAAATTCTATTCGGTGGTTCCCACATTGTTAGTGTGTTACATGCTACCGGCAGTCCTTACCAGTACAGGCATTATTTCTGAGGAGCATTCCAATCTGTATTACATTGCCAGCCGATATCTATTGCCGGCCGCCCTGGTATTAATGACCTTGAGTATTGATTTAAAGGCCATCATGAATTTGGGATCAAAGGCATTGATCATGTTCCTTACCGGAACGGTGGGCATTATCCTAGGAGGTCCTATTGCCATTTTGATCGTATCCGTTTTTTCACCTGAAACCGTTGGGGGAAACGATTTTGATGCCGTGTGGAGGGGGCTGAGCACCATTGCCGGAAGTTGGATCGGTGGAGGTGCCAACCAGGCAGCCATGTTGGAGGTCTTTCAATATAATCCGAAGAAATTTGGGGATATGGTCTTGATCGATATCGTGGTCGCCAATATATGGATGGCCATTATCCTTCTGGGTATTGGTAAATCCGATCGAATAGACAACTGGCTAAAGGCGGACAATTCCTCCATTGAACGCTTAAAGGAAAAAGTTTCCGCGTATACAGAAAAAATTACCCGAGTGGCCACGCTGTACCATTATATGATCATGTTATGTTTGGCCTTTACCGCTGTGGGTTTGGCCCATTACCTAGGACATCATTTTGCCGAATTTTTGGAGACAAATTTTGAGGTGATCCGAAATAAGGAGAAGGCGCTTTCGTCCTTGGGGTCCAAGTTTCTATGGATGGTCGTTTTTTCCACCATGGCCGGAATAGGCCTGTCATTTACCAAGGCCAAAAATTTTGAAGGAGCAGGTGCCAGTAAAATTGGAGGCATGTTCATCTATATCCTGGTTGCTACCATAGGAATGAAAATGGACTTAAGCCGGTTTTTGGAAAATCCCGGTCTTATTGCCGTCGGACTCATATGGATATCCATACATGCCGGCTTGTTGATCTTAGTGGCCAAATTGATAAAGGCACCTTATTTCTTCCTGGCCGTTGGGAGTCAGGCCAATGTGGGAGGTGCTGCTTCCGCACCGGTGGTAGCCGCGGAATTTCATCCTTCACTGACCTCCGTGGGCATTCTCTTGGCCGTACTGGGTTATGTGGTGGGCACGGCCGGAGCCTATATTTGCGGACTTCTTATGGAAATTGCGGCCACAGTTTAAAATTCAATAAAGTTTATTGATATTTGCCCCATTGAAAAATGATATGAAAAAACTCCTATTACTGGTTGCCGTTCTTGTACTTAGCTTTTCTTGTGGTGATGATAGCGACCAAAATACCATGAACCTTGCCGGAAACGTAAAGGGTCTTAAAAAAGGTACACTGTATTTGCAAAAAATTGTGGATTCAACTTTGGTTACCTTGGATTCTCTTGTAGTAGCTGGTGATGGCAATTTCAGTTTCACTACTGAAGTGGAAAGTCCCGAAATATTTTATCTCTATCTCAACAAGAAGGACAATAATGATATCAACGATAGGATTACCTTTTTTGGGGAGGCAGGACAGGTCAACATACATACTTCATGGAACACTTTCGACACCAATGCCAAGGTCGAGGGTTCCGAAACACAGAAAAAATTGGAGGAATATCGTAAGGTAATGACCCGGTTCAATTCCAGGAACATCGAATTGATGCAATTGGCCGTGGCTACCGAAAATCCCTTGGATTCGCTTCAAATGGATTCCGTGCAACGGCTTAGCAATAAAAACACCTTACGGGGATACGCATTCGCGCTCAACTTTGCGTTAAATAATCGGGATTCCCATATTGCTCCTTATATTGCCCTAACCGAAGTATCGGATGCCAATATTAAATATTTGGATTCCATTTACAACTCACTGGTTCCGGAGGTAGCCAATGCCAAATACGGTCTTGCCTTAAAAAAGCATTTGGAACGCTTGAAAAAATAAAGGCTTGGTCCTTACTCGCCCAAGGCGTTTACCTTATCTACCAATGCAGAAGCCTTTTTTTCCAGCTCTTCTCGGATTCCTTTTAAATGAGCCTTTCTATTTTCCACTTTCTTTTGGTTGATTTTGGCAATAATATCGTCAAAAGTGGTGATGGCATCATCTATTATTTTTTCACCCTCCTTGGATACCTTATTTCCGTTGGTGGCTTCTATGATATATACCGCATCTATAATATCGCCCAAAACATCGTTTACATCCCTTTTTAAATCACGTATACTCGCCATGCTCTTTAATTTTTTGTAAAAATACGGTTTTAAAAACGATGCTCGTTAAAAGTTATTCCGCAATCGTCCCGAGTGTTAGGATCGAATAGTCGAACCAGAAGAAGTTGAATCAAATGGTCACCTCCAGAAGCTTTGTACCTAATGTATTGAGTAGGATACTTTTCGAATGGGCAGAAATCAATACGGTCTCGCCCTTTTGTATCGTTGCGGAGCCAAATTCATTTTCTATGACCGCCGAACCCGCCACACACATAAAAATGGTAAAGGAATCCCTGTCCGATATATCTAGTTTTACATCTTTGGAGAGATCCATAAAATTCGTTTTAAAATAAGGGCAATCCACCATGGTATTGGTCACATCCTTTTCTTTGGGGTAGCGCACCGCAAAGTCTTCCTTTTTCTTGTAATCAATGGCGTCCAAGGCCAAGTCGGTATGCAATTCCCTCGGATTTCCATTTTTGTCCTTTCTATTGAAATCGAATACTCGATAGGTTATATCGGAAGTTTGTTGAATCTCGGCAAGCAGCACCCCAGCACCTATGGCATGTATTTTCCCCGTATTAATAAAAAAAGTGTCCCCTTCACCCACCTTTTCATAATTCAATAGCTCCAAAAGTGTATTGTTTTCCAAACCATTTTTATATTCTTTTGGGGTAACATCACGATTAAATCCAATGATTAGACTTGCCTCCTTATCCGCATCCATAACATACCACATTTCCGTCTTTCCGAACGAATTATGACGCTTCCTCGCTAATTCATCATTGGGATGCAACTGAATGGAAAGGTCTTGCTGGGCATCAATAAACTTAATAAGAATAGGAAATTCGGTACCAAAACGCTCGAAAACACTTTGTCCCAGTAATTCCACAGGGTGGTCATCCATCAATTGTTGGAGGGAAGTGCCTGCTAGTTCACCTTCGGCAACTACCGAAACATCACCGGACACCCCCGATAATTCCCAACTTTCCCCTGTGCTATCGTTGGTAATGTGCTTTCCCAGCACGGTTTTCAATTTGGTGCCTCCCCAAAGCCTTTCTTTTAGTATGGGTTCGAATTTTAAGGGATAGAACTTCATTTGCTAATTTCTAATTTTAAAGAATTTAAGGCCTTGCGCATATGCAGCTTGGCATTGACACTGTTAAAAACCAGGATAATCCTTCCCTCCTTGTTCACAACAAAAGTCTCCCGACCGGGAAGTAGGCCAAATAGATTATCGGCCACCTTAAAACGCCGTCTTACCTGCTTATCCGTGTCTGCCAGCAGTATAAATGGCAATTGATATCTAGAAGCAAATTTACGATGCATTTTTTCGGAATCCGAACTTATGCCGATAACTTCCGCTCCCAATTCCTTAAACTGCTCATAACTATCCCTAAAGGAACAGGCTTCGGCGATACATCCTGGTGTATTGTCCTTGGGATAAAAATAAATGACCAATGCTTTTTTCCCCAGAACCTCGCGGAGGTGAAATAATTGACCCTGCTGATCTAACAATGAAAAATCAGGAATTGAATCTCCAACCTTAAGCCCCATTACTGACCGGTATAGGTTACAAAATTTCGTGGTGTCTCGTAAAGGACAACCTCCAATTCCTTTTGCGCATTGATATGTGGTCTAAGTTTGTTCCATATCACAACGGCTATGTTTTCCGCAGTCGGGTTCATATGTCTAAACTCCGGTACCTGAACATTCAGGTTCTTGTGATCCAGCGCATCTTCCACCTTCTCCCTGATTAGTTGTTTTAAAACCTTCATGTCCATAACGAAGCCAGTTTCCGTATCTATTTCCCCGGTTACACTAACAATCAGCTCATAGTTATGCCCATGATATTCCGGGTTGTTGCATTTCCCGAACACCGCATCATTTCTTTCATTGTTCCAGTCTTCGCGATATAGACGGTGGGCCGCGTTAAAATGGGCCTTTCTACTGACCTTTACCTTCATATCTATGGTTTTTAACGAATGATATGATCATAAAATCTGTCGAAGATTATCTTGAACCAAACCGTATAACTTTCTGGATAAACGGTTATGTCCTCTTTGATCGATTTCGGTCTCATCCATTTCCAGTCGGCCACCTCCTCGGTGTTTATGTTGGGAACATCATTGTACCGGCCCATCATTACATGATCTAACTCGTGTTCTGTAAGTCCATTGTCAAAAGGGGCCTTGTACGTAAAGGAAAAAAGTTCCCTCAACTCGGTCTCGAAACCCATTTCCTCCAATAGCCTGCGTTTTCCAGCCTCAATGTTGGTTTCGCCTACCCGTTGGTGGCTACAACAGGTATTTGTCCATAACAGGGGGGAATGATATTTATGGGCTGCACGTTGCTGAAGCATGATCTCTCCTTCATCGTTCATAATAAAAATAGAAAATGCCCTATGAAGCTTGGCTTTTTCGTGGGCTTCCATCTTGGGCATGGTTCCGATCTGTTCGTCCTGATCATTGACTAAGATTACCTCTTCTTCCTTCATATCGTAAAAATAAGACCTTTGGCCAACTTTAAGGTCAGGCCCCTTATAAAAAATATCGATGAAAGAATTGGAATGGCGAGGACAAGCTTCCTTTTAGAAGAATCTCGGAGACTTCACATTGCCCTTTGTGCTGATAAAGTCATAACGAAGGATGACTTCAAAGGAACCATCATTAAATCGTGCATTGCCCAATTCGGTGGTCTCTTTATCATAAGCGATACCGATGAGGAATTTATTGGAAATTTGGAACCCGGCCAACCCACTAAAAGCAGCATCCCAGCGGTAGGCCGCTCCCAAAATAAACCTTTCGTTCAACATAAAATTGGCCGAAAGGTCGACTTGTAAGGGCGCACCCAGCGTCATTTTCGTAAGCAATGTCGGCTTAAATTTTAGAAAAGGGTTGACGTCCCACACATAGCCCGTAATAAAATAAAAGTTCATTTGCTCCTGAGCCGTAGAAAGTGAAGACTCCTCAAAATGCGAGGTCTCCAGGAATCTAGGAACGGACAAACCTGCGTAAAATTTATTGGTATGATAGTAGACTCCCGCACCAATATTGGGTGAAAGCCGATTATCGATATTCTGTTGTAGGGTTTGATCCGGTGCAAACTGATTGAGTTCCGAAAAGCGAACGTCCAAAAGGTTGGCACTGGCCTTAAGTCCAAAACTTAGCCTTCCCTCAACCGAGGTGTAAATGGTATAGGAAAAATCCACATCAAAATTTGTTTCCGAGGTAGGACCTATCTGATCGTTTACGACAGAAAGCCCTAACCCAACACCACGGTATCCAATTGGAGAATGAACATTGAACGTCTGCGTCTTGGGAGCGCCGTCCAATCCTATCCACTGCGATCGGTGCAGCGCTGCAACACTAATGTGTCCCCTGGATCCGGCATAGCCCGGATTTACGCTCACCGTATTGTACATATATTGGGTATATTGGGCATCTTGCTGGGAGTGCAAGGAATTAGTGAACAATGAAACCAAAATGTAAATGGGGAAAATTACCCATTTATTAGCGGTCATATTTGATATGAATTTTGGCATTGTTATCTGTTTAAGTATATATAACCCGTAAGCGATTGTGTGACTCCGGAGTCATCCTCAAAATCCAGGATGTAGAAATAGGTTCCAACGGGTAGTTTATTGTCTACATCTACCGTTACCCTACCATTGGAAGTCCCATCAAATGTATTCCCCTGAGTGTTGTATCCGTTGGTAGCATATACCTGAACCCCCCAACGGTTATAGATCCTGATCGTATTGTTCGGGAAATTCTCAAGCCCATTGATTTGAAGTACATCATGAACTCCATCCCCATTGGGTGTTATTACATTAAAGACCTCGACTACATCTGGGTTTCCGTTGGGCTCCAAGTAATCAGGGGTTCCATCGTTGTCCTGATCGTCGTTGGCATAGTTGCCATCTCCGTTCATGTCCTCCTCTATGGTTCGCAACGCGTCCCCATCATCATCAATATCCCGATAATTGGATTCCCCATCACCATCTGTATTGGGCAAATCGTTTAGTGGATCATCAATTTCATCGTTTACATCCAGATCGATCGCGGTACCTCCTTCAAAACCATCGTCCAACCCATCATTGTCCTTATCCGATCCAATAAGTTGTACATCGGCCACCCCATCATTGTCTTGATCATGTCCCTCAATGTTGTCCGGTACATTATCATCATCACTATCATCGTCCAAGTAATCCGGAAGACTGTCCCCATCGGTATCAACTGGGAATATTCCCAAAGCACCATTTTCATAGGCATCATCCAACCCGTTATTGTTGGCGTCCGTTAAACTTGGTGGAATATAGTCCGAAGTAGCCTGGGCCTCGACATTGTCAGGAATACCGTCGTTGTCACTGTCAATATCCAGGTAATCCGGGAAGCCATCCCCGTCGGAATCCGTTGGATCGGTAGATGGGTCGTTATCCGCATCCAAATTTAAATCTTCAAAACTATCGACTATTCCGTCATCGTCGCTATCAAGATCCGCTCCCATGGAATTAACAACTACCGTTACGGTGGCGGTACCACAATTGCCGGAATTATCACAAAGGGTATAATCAAAACTATCCGAACCTATAAATCCGATATCCGGGGTATAGGTCACCGTATCGTCCGAAGGGTCATTCGGTGTGGCGTTGGTATTAACCGCCACTGTCCCATCCGCCGGATCGGTCACTGTTAGTGTTCCCAAGCTGGGTATATCATTATCATTGAGTAGAATATCAATGGTTACAGCGGTGTCTTCCGTTGTTGCTATGGAATCGTCAAAAACATCCAAAATGGGTAATACGTCAATGGTTACGGTTGCCGAGCTGCAATCGCCAAGGTCGTTGCAAACCGCGTAATCAAATGCATCAGGTCCGTTATAATCAGGATCCGGAGTATAGGTTACCTCATCGTCCGTTGGATCATTTGGAGTACCATTTGTGTTAATGGTCACCGTTCCATTCGCGGGATCTGTGGCAGTCAAACTTCCAACTGTAGGCAAGTCGGTATCGTTGGAATAAATATCCACAACCACGGACTCATCCTCATTGGTGCTTACCAGATCATCCATTAGGACAGCCGCTTGTTGTAAGCAAACAACCGTAAAACTGGGTAAGGCTATGGAATTTCCGGCTTTGGTCAGGGTAGCCGTATATCGCGTCACGGTATTGGTTGCCGTAACAACCGGACGCAAGGGATCTCCTGAGACGGTAGGTGACCAGCTTACCGTGGCACTCCCACTCACATTGGCGGTAATATCCAAGGTTACCTGGTTATCAGGTGTGGTACAATCGGTTAGAATGAAATACCCGGTAGCATTGGAACCACAGAGGGTACCATCATAGGTAGCAAAATAAACCCCAGGCGTTGAAGTTTCATAAAAGAAATCTGTTCCTAAAACTGTACTTGTATCGGACGCCTCATACCATCGGTAGTTGCTTTCATCCGTACTATTGGGTGCCTGCAATAAATACTGGGCTTGGGATACACCTATCCCCAGTAAGGTAAAAACCAAAACTAGGAAAAGAGTTTTGTATGTATGGTGGCGTTTCAAACCGATTTATGCAGTTTTAGTTTATTGTACTACAAAGACCACATTGATCAGGCTGTTATAATCGGGTGGTGTTCCTACAACATCATACTGCATTACGCCCGTTGCACTAATACTATCTATATTGAGTACGGCGGGATCGGCATAAGTAACGTAATAATACAGTTCCGTATTGGCATAGGTGGGTACCGCGGCCGGAGCTCCGGCACTTGCCATAGTTGGTGTACCAAATTGATTGATGTATTCCTGATAAAGATCTATGGTTGCATTGTTTACCAAAGCCGATGCATCAATTGCAATGGATGGCGGATAGAATATTCGTGCAGCCTTTGCAGTAATGGGGGCTATATCCTGAATCACGTCCTCGACCGTTGCCTCGGTATTTCCATCACCATCTACATCCACCGGACTGTCGGAGTCGACTTCCGAAGCCACCTGATCATCAGTTGCATTTATAAATAGACCATTATCGGTACCTATACCCAAATCATTGTTGGCATCGGTCGATATGTTTACGTCAAAACCGACATTCTCTAATAGGGAGTTCGCAGGCGTACCTGTCAAGGTTATCGTGCTATTCGGGGAAGTGATACTTCCGTCTCCGCTTAAGGCCGTTACGTCCACATCCAATCCGACATTCTCGAAAAGGGAATTGGCAGGGGTACCCGTCAATGTGATGGTACTGTTCGGCGAGGTTACGCTTCCGTCCGCCAAAGCAGATTCGTTTACGTCGAGACCTACATTCTCCAATAGGGAGTTCGCAGGCGTACCTGTCAAGGTTATCGTGCTATTCGGGGAAGTGATACTTCCGTCTCCGCTTAAGGCCGTTACGTCCACATCAAGGGTCACGTCCTCCAACAGGGAGTTGGCTGGGGTTCCGCCCATGGTTATCGTACTGTTCGGCGATGTGATGCTACCATCTCCGCTAAGGGCGGTTACGTCCACGTCCAGTCCGACATTCTCCAACAGGGAGTTCGCTGGCGTACCTGTCAACGTTATCGTACTGTTCGGGGAAGTGATGCTGCCATCACCACTTAAGGCCGTTACATCCACATCAAGGCTTACGTCCTCCAACAGGGAGTTGGCAGGGGTTCCGCCCAAGGTTATCGTGCTATTTGGCGAAGTGATGCTGCCATCACCGCTCAAGGCCGTCACGTCCACGTCCAATCCGACATCCTCGAAGAGGGAATTGGCCGGAGTGCCCGTCAAGGTTATCGTACTGTTCGGTGAGGTTACGCTTCCATCCGCCAAGGCCGATTCGTTTACATCAAGACCTACGTTCTCCAACAAGGAATTCGCCGGTGTGCCTGTCAAGGTTATCGTACTGTTCGGGGAAGTGATACTGCCATCACCACTTAATGCCGTTACGTCCACGTCCAATCCTACATTTTCCAATAAGGAGTTGGCCGGGGTGCCCGTCAAGGTTATTGTGCTATTTGGGGAAGAGATACTTCCGTCACCGCTCAAGGCCGTCACGTCAACATCCAGTCCGACATTCTCCAACAAGGAGTTGGCCGGGGTACCTGTCAAGGTAATTGTACTGTTGGGCGAGGTTATCGATCCATCACCGCTCAAGGCCGTTAC